>Ga0209400_1001592_pt1 | contig 17924 bp, 19 predicted proteins | sample M_130807_EF_Meta_FD_187313 | JGI IMG/M metagenome (GOLD analysis project Ga0209400, IMG submission 187313) | Freshwater microbial communities from Lake Montjoie, Canada to study carbon cycling - M_130807_EF_MetaG (SPAdes) (version 2) | ecosystem: Environmental > Aquatic > Freshwater > Lake... | reverse complement strand
CAGTGCGCACCAAGGGATAGGCAGAGGCTTCACGGATCAACACAAAGCTTTCGAATGCAAACAGGGGAATGGCCACGATGATCTGAGCCGGGGTAAGAAAAAAAGAAAAAACGGCGAGAACCAGCAGCGAAACGAGAGGAGCCAAGGTTTGTTCGCCAAACAAAATGGCTACGCCGCGATCCAGGCCAACGACCAGGCCCAATCCAAAGGCCAGGGCTAAAATAAATTTCAAAAAGGAGATTAATTTGGGGGGCATGGCTTTAGTTTAGCAGAGCATGACAGGATTGGTACACGGCTTCCATCGAAGAGACCCAGCGGGTTTTGGAGGCAAAATAATCCAGCTTGGCCCGGCCTTGATGTCCCCAACTCTCAACGAGGGTAGGATTCTTCAGAAGAAAGGAGATCCTTTCTGCCAGAGCCTGAGGGGTGACTTCTCGGGCCAGAGTCCCGTCTTGGCCTTCGGAAATCATTTCAGGAAAACTGCCTTTGGCGAAACCCACAACGGGGCGACCCTTGGACCAGGCTTCGAGCACGACCATGCCGAACGGTTCGTCCCAAATTGAGGGAGCCACAAAAAAAGCACTCTCACGCCAAAATCTTTCTTGCTGTTCGGGTTGGAGAAAGCCCGTGAATTCGACGTTTCTTAAGTTAAGATCGGAAACCAGTTTCCGTAGCTTGGACTCTTCGGGGCCGGTTCCAGCGATCACCAGCTTGCGGGGCCCGCTTTCAATCTGGGCCCAGGCTCTCAGGAGAAAATCGACACCTTTTTCCGGGGAAAGCCGGCCCAGAAACAAAACATCTCCCGAAGGGCAAGAAGGGGGAGGGGGGCTGGGGGGCTCGTAGAAATGGGGCACGACATGAATCCGTTCCTCTGGGAGGCCCATTTGGATGTGCTTGGCCTTCGCGGCATGGGAGAGGGCAATCCATGCCGAGACCTTTTCGAAAAGTCCCATGGACCGAAAGCGACGGAGGATTAGACCCGTCATCCCACTAGCCAGATGGCTGTCACGCCAGCAGGCCGTTTGTAAAGCGGGCCAGAAGTTGCCATGAATACATCGCTCACAGGGGGTTCCGTGATTGATAAAGAATCCGTTGGTGCACGACATCCGATAGTTATGAAGAAAATGCACGATGGGAATCTGAAGTTCCAAGGCCGTCTGATAAACCGAAGGGGATAAACCAGGGAAGACATTATGGATCTGCCACAGGTCGAATTGGCCGATCTCTTGGTATCGTCGCAACCGCTGCGCGACCGTAAAGTTATGAAAAGATCGAAAGGGAAAACTTAAAAAATCGAAAGGGGATGTTCCGATTAAATCCCGGGTCGAGCCGATAAAGTATTCCACATCATGGGAATCCTGCAGGGCGTCCCCAATCCGAAAAACAGACCCTTCCTCGCCACCATACTGAAGGTAGCGGTTAAAAATCTGGAGAATGCGGAGGCGTCGCATCCCGATAGCTTATGGGCTTTGAGGTATGAATAAAGGAGTAAGAGCGAGGGGGAGTTCGAAGGTGCGAAGGTGGGAAAGGGAGAAGGTGGGAAAGTATGAAGGTGAAGAGTTGGGGAGGAGGTGGTAGGGTTAGGAATGGCGTTGGTTACGAAGCTTGAGGAATTAGTGAGGTTCGAAGGCTATGGGTTGATCGTTTTCGGCATGAGTGTCGGATGCACAAAAAAGGAATTGTACTCCATCTCTGAAGCCCTTTCTGCCGTACGAAAGAAACGCCGATTGGAATCCCATACGGCATGTATATACTTTCTATAGGTCAAAAATGAGAATATACCCTCTGCATCTGCAGCGTTTCTTGCCAAGCTATTGCAATCGACTTCGACTTGAAAAACGTCAATCCGTCCATGTTCGAGAAGTTGTTGTGATCCTTGAAGAACCCCCAACTCAAAGCCTTCCACATCCAGTTTGACAAAATCAATTTTGTTCAAGCGATTTTCAGCGGCGATATCGTCAAGAGTTCGGACCACCACTCTCTCCCCCGAAGGAGAGTCGCATAAAAAGCTTCTAGAGCTATCGGATTCGACTTCATGGAAAAAAGCCTCCCCGCTTTGAGGGCCCAGTGCGCAGGGATAGCATGAGATATTGGACAGGTTGCTGGATTCAACGTGCCGACATAATCGTGCAAAGATCTTTTTCGACGGCTCAAAGGAGTAAATCCGACCGGCGGGTAAAACTCTTTTAGCCATGTACAGGCTATGTAAACCGATGTTTGCGCCCACATCCATGACGGTCATCCCCGGCCTTAAATAGGTGTTGTAAAAGTCGAAAAGATCGGGCTCGCTGACACCAAAATAATAGACAAGCCGAGAAACCCCCTCGTTGGGCCGAAGGGTGACTGGAAACTGTTGATCATAAAAGTATGAAATTTCAATATTGAGAAGACGGTAAATTTCCCAAAGAAATACCCGTAAAACCACTCCCCAAGGATCGCGTCGGAAACCCGAAGACTTGAGCAACCAGCGTAACTTCCCGATTTTGAGGGCAGTTGACCGCATATAAAAATTTAGCAAAATATGGGCAAGCGAACAATCAAAATACCAAAAGAAAGGGAAAACAGGCAAAAGAAAGCCATCACGAGCGTGGGGGCGCTATCCCTGCTGCTAAAAGCCCACGGGAAAGTAGGTTTCGAACAAATTTGATCCGGCAGGAAGCGAGGAAGGCGCTGTTGGCGCGAGGGAGTTGACTGGCGAAAACCCCGTAATTTAAAAGCTTGTGAACCCGCGCGGTAAACGATCGAGGGGGAGGGTGGTGGTCTATGGCGGAAAGCCTTTGGCAAGTCTGACAAGGCCCCTAGAAATGTGCAAAAGCACGAAGGTGAGAAAGTGGGCGGGGGGGGGGGCGAAGGCGACGCGATTTTTTTCCTCGGTTTTCGGGAAGTACTCACGCTGGGGGGTTCCGCGCCCTAATTAGGCGTGGATTATGGATGAATGAGAAAAAGAGTGGAGCTTGGGGAATCGTGGGAACAGAATGATGACATGCTTAAGGGGAATCTGATTCAGGATGAAGCGTTTAGCTTTGCGTTGTAGATTATGGGTTTGGCAAAAGTACTCAGCAGGAAAAAGGAGTGTGAGTTGATCTCATAGCTTTGGCAAGTTGGAACCAGTATTGGGGCAAATGTGAAGGAAGCACAGATTGGACAAAGGTAGGGAGACTTTATGAGGAAAATGACGATTACATCCAACGTAGCTCGAGAGGCTCTTTATTGGTTAAGGCTTGCGGATAAAGGGAAAATTATTTCTGCAGAGGGAATAGCTCCAGTCCGAGAGCAGTGTGAAAGAATCGTTCGGATTCTGACCGCCATTGTGAAGACGGGTCGGGAAAGTAAAGATCAATCAAAAATCAAGAATCCAAAATCTAAAATCCTGTGAAACAGCCAGATTTAACCATTATCACTCCCAGCTTCAAGCAGCTCGACTATTTGGCTTGCTGCATAGCTTCCGTGGCGGATCAGGGAGCTAAACGCAGTGAGAATGTGGGAATGTGTGAAAGTGGGAATGTGGCCCCGCTTCGCTCAGTCTCTGCAGGGTCGCTGAGCTACGCAGGGTTAGCAGAGCGGTTGAGCATAGAGCATATCGTGCAAGATGCGGGGAGTCCTGGGATCGAGGAGTTTGCTGAGAAGATGGGTGAGCAACTTTTAAGGCAATACGATGGGGAGCAGGTGTCGGACCTTGAAGCCTTCGAACTTTTACACATTCGCACAGCCCACGGCTACACCCTGCGGATCTTTAAAGAAAAAGATGGGGGAATGTATGATGCGATCAATAAAGGATTAAAAAAAGGCACGGGAAAGATCCGAGCATATTTGAACTGCGATGAGCAGTATTTGTCCGGAGCTTTAGATGTAGTTCAGGAATTTTTAAAAAAACGATTGAATGTGGAGGTGGTGCTGGGGGATGTGATTATTGTAGGGACGGATGGGGAAGCAATTTGTCACCGAAAAATGGTGAGGCCCGGGCTGGCTCATACATGGACGTGCCATTTTGGCGCCCTGACGGCAGGAATATTTTTCCGAGAAAAGTTAGTGAACGAGGGGCTTCTATTTGATACCAGCTACAGAGCGGCATCGGACGCCGAATGGTTCGTCGGGGTGTTGAGGAGTGGGAAGAAAATTGAGGCCCTTCGGAAAACAACATCGACCTTTATGGAGAGCGGAGAAAATCTGGGGCTGAGTCTGACAGCAAAAGAGGAGAGAGAGAGGCTGGATGATTCGGCTCCACTTTACTTTAAGGTGTTGCGTCCTGTTTGGGTGCTGCTGCATCGAGCAAGACGACTGTGGAGCGGGGCGCATCGATCTGAAGATGTGTCCTATGGGATATATCTGCCCAAGCAGTCAGGGCGAAAAGCGTTTACTGCAAAGAGGCTGCGAACCACGTGGCCAGGGAGAGTCTTTAATTTTTAATGTTGCCCCGCATTTACGGGACACGCTGACGCGTGGATTTAGAGCGGGGGTGAAAGTCTAAAGGTTTGAATGTGGGAAGAGGTTTTTACCAAGACCTACTATTAAATGGAGATTGCAGGGGAGCAGGTGCGGGCAGGGCCCGGCGCGAATCAGGGTAGAGACGCGCCCCTCGATTGCGAAACAAGCTTATGCGCAGATTTAGAAGAGGTGAGAAAGAAAAAGTGCGAAGGTGATGAAGTGGCGGGAGGATGAAAGTGAAGAGGAAATATACAGGCAGTTGAAACGCAAAAGTAAAAGTAGGGTAGATTTTAATTTACAAAGGGGGTGGAGTGGTGAGCCGTTGCTTCGTGTTCGTAGTTTGGCTTAGCAGGCTGAAGGGCGTGAGGTTGAAACATTTGTGAGGTAGCAACCGAGGCCATGCTGAGCCCTAGCGATTTTGGACGAAAAGTCTCGCTAGCATATAAGATTGATATCACGGGGCACATAATAGATAAGGTCATCCAGTAGTCCCCGAAAACGGTGAAAAATGCCAGACTTTGTTGAGTGAGAATAGCCAATGCCCAGATCTGAACAGGTGAAACATCCACGGGGCGATATCGAAAAACACTTTTTAAAGCAAATCCAATCGAGGCCAAACAAAAGGTAATAAAAAAAAAGGTGCCAATGATCCCTGAAGTTTGGAGCGCAAAAATATCACCCTCATGAGGCTGCTTTAGCTCAATAAAAGATCGCACATCACGAAAAGGGTCGTTTTCTGAAAGAGTGGCCATCCGTAAAAATAGCTCTGTAGTTTTTTTAGCGTAGTCTGGATTGAACGAAAACCCAGTGCCAAACCAAGGCGCCTTGTGAAAGTATTCACGAAAAAAAAGCTGACGGATGCGACCGCGCCACTTGTTTGACTCATCGCCCTCTGAAGATGCCTTTTTATTCCAAGTGCCAGGCAAAAAAGAAAGAGAACGCTGAATGTTTTCAGGATAATCAATAAGATGACCCTGCGTAGATACAATAAGCAGGGCACCTGCTGCAGCTACGGGCAGTAGTAAAATAATCCTAATGCGGGCGGTGGCTAAAAGAGCTGCACTTGAAATGACAGCTAAATTAAAAATAGCGGCACGGAACCCGCTAAACGCACAAGCAAAGAATCCTAGGATGAGCACGGGTACAGCCCATAACCTCGCAGGATTAAGCCATGTGTAAGAAGGAAAATAACAAAAAACGAGAAGACACAAAGCCTGACCAAGAATACGAAAGGGAGTAAAACGAGTAATCCCGACGTTTCCAGAAAAGTTTCCCCGAATCTCTGTTCCATAGGCACCAATGTTCACTGCGCTATAGACTTGGAAAATATAAGGAGCGGCAGCAGGAACGAGAGTTGTAATGGTATCTGGGATTAAATCGGCAAACACCCCTAAGAAAAAAAGGAAAGGAACCATTTGAAAGTCCTTCCAAGAGGCTCCTGAAAAAGAAGCAAGGATAGGAATCGTTGCAACCGCTAGAAAGATGCTAAAATATTTCCTGGCTCCCCAGGTAGTCCCTCCCAAAGCATTAATCCCTATGTCCCCAGAACCTATCCAGTGATATGCAAAGATTGCCAAAAGTCCGGCAAGGGGTAGCCAGATGATCTTCGGACCAAAGCGAAATTTGATTTGGTGACCCATAGCGATGCGAATTAAAAAATAAGCGACAACGAGAATGATGGCAGTTTCCTGCATCGAAAAATTCAAAGGGAGGAAATTCAATCTTCCCTCGATTGGCAGGGAAAAAGGTATGATCAACCAACAGCGATCTTTTAGGGCGAAAATAAAGAGGAGCAAAAACCCTATCCCAAACAAAAAAAGAAAAGGGAGCATATTTCCCCCCAAGATTTGTACAGTCAACCACGGGGCGAAAACGAAAAACGCCATGACAATGAGCGCGATGACCAATTTTTGTGCGGTTAAGTTCTGCACAAAGTAAATTTACCCCCACAAAACACGAAATGCAAAAAATGTCTGTGCCCCATTAGGGGGTGGGTCGGACCCAAAGCACATCCATTTGCACTGCACGGCCAAGGCTGTCATGCAGGCAGGGATAAATATTGTGCAAAATAAACCCACACTCATCCTCTAAAAGATTTCGTAAAGCGGCAAAATTTGACTGGCCTTGGTACATTTCACTCAGCATGACCTCAGCATATATCGCCATCACACGATTTTGGAATAAATCGATTCCTCCACGGATCACCTTTTCCTCCGCCCCTTGGGTATCGCATTTCACAATAACAGATTTTGGTAGTGGTTTGGGCTGACGGGAGAACCAAGTGTCCAACCGAGAAACGGGAACCTCAATCGAAGAAAGATGTTCGGTATCCTTCCGGAACGACTCTATATTTCCAGAGGCGTTTTCGAGAAGCGACGATGTTTGTTCGTTGCGGTTGACAAAAAAGTTGGCAGCTCCGTCTTTATCTGAAAGTGCAAGCTGTTCAAAGCGAACATATGAGTAGGAGCTTAGTTTTTTTCGGGCGATCTTTAGATTTTCTTCCAGCGGGTCAAAGGCGACCGCCGCACAGTGGATGCCTGATTCAAGGAAACGAAGGAGAGTATCACCGTGGTGGCACCCTACATCCAAAAAAAGGTCCGCATGAGCCGTTTTTGCAATCTTTGCTAAATCCTCGAAGCAATCGGCTTGGCCCGTGGCAGCCAAGAATCGACTTCGTAACTTCCGCAGGGCGATACGGACCGGAGTCCACTTTAGGAGATGGAGGTAAAGCTTCTTTGCAATCAAGCAGCTATCATGGCTGAAAAGCGCATTTCCATCAATGTTCGACTTCTTCTAACTTCACATTTCTGAAAAACATTCGATAACTTTTTGAAATATGATAAAGTAGAAGTGATGTTCACTCCGTGTCCCCGTCTAACGTCACAGATGGCGAACACTTTTGAAAGCCGTGCAACAATGGATCACAGCCATCACGGCGGCTCCATCCCAGAATATTCGTTACGACTCCCCTTGTGCGGCTGCCTAACACATTCAAGATTCCTAGGAGACTTTTTTGCCTGTGCACGTCGTTGTCCATGAGGCCATGAACCGCTCCTTTTTTATCCAAGGGCTCTTCGCAATTCTTGCTATTCTTGTGGGTCGGCGCCAGAGCGATGTCTCAAATTTATTGGAGCGAGCTAAAAGCGTTATTCTTTTTAAGCCTGATGGGATCGGTGATTATATTCTGTGGTCTCGATTCTTTCAGGAATGCTCGCAGAGGTATCCGAACTCAAGAATCACTGTGGTGTGTTGCGCGCCCACTGGGGAGTTGGTCCAGCGCATGTTTCCAAAATTTCGAGTCATTCAAATTCCGCAACGACCTAAAGATATTCTCGGATTCATCGGGATGTTATGCCGCAACCCCAGGCTCATCCTAGTCGGACAACAAGATGTGCTTCTAGACCTCCGTCCCCATCGGGGCTCTTGGGAGCTTTTATATGTGATCCTTCTGCGCGCAAACGGCAAGATAGGATTGCAAAGATCCGCGGCAACTCTCCTTGGCACAATTCTGCCTGAAGATCGATTTTATAACCTTTTGGTTGCTCCGCGCGCTTCTGTCACTGCGCAAGACGAAGGGTTTGAATGTGCTGAACTTGGTCTTGTCAGACAGTTTTCTTCATTTCTCTGGGGTTCCGCTATTGCCCCAACCCTGCCTGACCTTCGAATGTTTTCATGGCCCCAACCCAAATTACCGACCGGCAAAAGACACTGGGTGATTGGCCCATTCTCGGGAAACGCGATTCGAGACTACCCAATGGTACGATGGCGAGAGGTTTTTCAGCAGCTGGTTCCGTCTTTGTCTCCCGACTCTCTCCTGATCTGCGGGGCCGCATCCCAAAGGAATAAGGCAGAGGAATTTGGAAAAATGATGCAGGGCATTCTACCCGTTACCAACCTTTGTGGTAGTCTCACGCTGGTTGAAACTGCGGGCCTTTTGCTTGAGAGTGAACAAGTATTTGCGACAGAATCGGCCTTGGCGCATTTATCGGTTGCCCTGCGAAGGCCAACGATTGTTATTTTAGGCGGAGGCCATTTTGGGCTTTTTGCCCCTTGGGGGACGAAAATCGCTCCAGTGCGTTGGATGACAAACCAAGTCGATTGTTATGGCTGTAACTGGGCGTGCATCCATTCATCAGCTATTTGCATCCAAAATATCCCAACTTCAAAGATTGTTGAGGCTTCGATGGACCTAATAGTGAAAGTCCGATCCTAAAAGGATCTCGAGATAACGATGATTGATCCTCAAAGCCATTTTGCGGAAAAAACAGTAGAATCAGTGGGTAAGAAAATTATATTTTGGCAGCGAACTAGAAGTAGAATCACATCTTTTAAAATGAACTAAAAGAGCTTTGCTGCCCGAGTTGCGGATGAAATCAATTCCAATTGTCCCGCGTTAGGCGTGGAGCCAATCGGCTCTCATCTCAAAGCGGGGGCGGGGCTCCAGAGCAAAGCTTGAATTTAGGGAGGAAGTCGCATTAACTCGATCCATAGGGATGCGTGGTTAGCGTGACAAATTCACAAAATCCATGAAAGTAATTCTAATCGCCTTTGCCTGCCATCCTGAGTTGGGCTCTGAATCTGCAGCAGGATGGACGATGGCGCTGCTTTTGGCCCAGAGTCATCAAGTGCATGTGGTAACGCAATCGTGCAATCGATCAGCGATTTCCAGATTTGAATTTGGCGATGAAATTCAAAAGAATCTGTCCTTTTACTATGTCGGCTCAACAGAGCGCGCATATCAAAACCGTATGGTCGCCAGGATTATGAGTTGGGTGAACTACAAAAAATGGCTCTCTCAGGTTCAACATGAATTCGCACAAATTCTACGAAAAGCAAAACCAGATCTTATCCATCATGTAACGATTGCGACTTGGAGGGTCGGCGTTCCGTGGATGGGATTTGGAATTCCAGTGGTGTGGGGTCCTCTCGGGGGAGCAGCAAAATTTCCCTTACGCTTTCTGAACGGATTATCATTTTCTGGCGGGAGTTTTGAAATTGTCCGAAACCTAGGAACCTATATGGGGCGAATGCTCCCAAGTGTTGTAAGGAGTTGTCGCAGCGCGGCAGCGATTATTTGCGCTAATGGTCTCGATGCAGGATTTCTCAATCAAATCCGCGGGCAGGGGAAAGGACTTTATGTCTTAAGCTCGGCGCATTTTTCCGTGAACGAGGTGAAGCGCTTTGAAAAGGCCGGCCAGCGCAAAGAGCCCTATGCACCTCTACAGGCTTTTGCTGGCGGAATCTGTATTGGCTCAAAGGGAATTCGTTTTGCCCTTGAGGCATTGGCCTTGGCCCGACAAAAAGGCACTCGTGTTCAGTTTACCGTAGCTAGCTTTGGGCCCGAGCTTAACTTTTTAAAACACATAACACGCAAGCTCAAACTGTGTGATCAGGTTCAATTTCATGATGGTTTTCGGGGCGAGGCCTATGATAAAGCGCTCGGGAAAAGCCATGTATTCCTTTTGCCGAGTTTCCGAGAGGGATCGCCCAGAACAATCCTAGAGGCAATGTTGGCCGGCGTAGTTCCTGTTGTGTGTAAGGCAAGCGCCCAAGGGGAGATCGTGGACGCAAAGGTTGGCTTTGCGATACCTATCTCCTCCCGACATGAGTTAGTACGGGGTTTAGCCCATGCATTGATACTTTTAGATCATGACCGAGAACTCCTCCAATCGATGGGTCGAGCCGCCCGATTTAAGGTTTCTGAAAATTACAGTGAGAAAGCTTTTCTCACAAAGATAGAGTCTATCTACCGAGAAACTCTTCAGTGCAAGGGAAGCAAGCAGTGAGTTCGATTTTTATGGTGTCGACTTGTTGCCATGACGCGGCCCCTCGCCTTGCTGCATCAGATTTTACTTCGTACAAAAGAGATGAAGGAGTCTCGTAATGAAGGGAGTTCTTTCTGGGCCTGCTAAAAATACAGAGAACAGCAGAAACAGATTTTATATTTAAAACTATTGTTTCATCGAAGAACTACAAATGCGCGCTTGTTTGTATCAAAGCCCGTGCAACAGATTGTGGGGCAAGGAGTTTAACGTAGCGGCTTACTGCCTTGTTCGAGAAATATGTTTTGGGCAGCCCTAAGGCCATCGCACTCTGGCTAAGGCTTTGGATGGGCGTGGTTGAGGAAAGCTGAGAGGATTTTGAGGGCTCGAGGTTGAATGGCCCGACTAGCATGCAATCGCAGCAGAGCGCCTCAGCAGCTGCTAACCCAAAGCTTTCATAGCGTGAGGAGGAAAAGAAGATTTGTGACTCCAGCATGTGGCGGGCGAGATCGGGCGGTGAAAGAGGGCGGAGGAACGTGATTTGGGGGTGGGGGGATTTGGCAGGAAGCCCAGAGCCGATGACGAGAGAGGTCCAAGATGGGTTTTTATTAAGAAAAGAACAGAGGGTTTTGAGGAAAAGAGGGAGGTTTTTCTGGTAGGATTCCCAGCGACCGACAGCGATAATTTGATTCTTTTTCTGGATGGCGGGGTCGAACTTAAAGATATCGGTCTGAATAGGGTGAGGAATGCAGTGGATTTTTTGCGGGTTGATCCCGAGTCGGGTAACGAGGGATTTCCAGAGATTGGCGGCGTGAGGGGTTTCGACCGCTATTGCGGACAGGAGTTTTAGCGTTCGGGCAAGGCGAGCCTCGATCCATGGGGTAGCTAGGATGGAAGCGAAGGAGTAGAAAATTGAGGCAGGAATGGAGAGAGGAGATGGCCAGCGGTAGTTGCGGTCGCGAAAGTAGTCAAAGCGGCGTTTGGCGTAGGTGAGGAGTCCGCAGGAAGCGGTGCGCATGCCGTCACTATCGGCACGTTCGATGACATGGGGGGGTGGCGGATAGGGCGGCACGGCGCACGGGGTCGTACTTGGGCCGGGTCCAGAGACCGAGGATGATGAGATCGGGATTGTGGCTTTGCCACCAGGATGGTGAACTGGCCTCCGCCGGGCTGATGAGAAGAACGGGACGGCCTTCCATGTCCTCCTTATGGCTTGTGCGATAACAGACCAGATGCGCGTCATGGCCAAGAGCACGAAATCCCAACACCGTCAGAGCAAGGTCTCTTCCCCACCAACCGGATCCATCCCCGTAGGGGAGAGCGGTGCAGCAAAGAATTTTCACAAAACAGAATCAACTTTTTTCGTAAAAGGCATGGGGAAATTACCTGGCATAGCTTCTTTTGCCTTTCAGCAAAAAGTTCGCCAAGCAGTAAGAGTTCTTTTTAGAAATGTTCAACATCTTAACGAATATCAAGAAGAGGCTTATTTCTGGCTAAACCTGAAAAATAGGCTGGGATTTACACATCTAAACGATGTAATCGGTCTAGTCATTCCAAGGCAAAACGATGATCTTCTGCATTTTCAATCGTAATCGTGAGGAGCTGCATTAACATAAATTATGAATTTCGAGATTATTTCCCCTTCGAAACCGAACGATTCACGCGGCAAAGAATTAATTCAGGCATGCAAGAAGTACCCGCGTTCCGATTTGGCGCTGTTTGAAGCAGGTTACCATGAGCTCTGCAGGCTGGACTTGAATGGGAAAGCGGCTCTAGAAGTCTGTGGCGGATTTGGAGAGTTGGCGTTCCGGTTGGCGCGGACTTTCCCTAGCGCCAAGGTCACCGGACTGGATCTTTATGTGCCCGAGCAACCGACGAAAGAGGGATGGCTTGCCCAGTGTCCGAATCTATCTTATGTCGGTGGGACGGCTTTTGATCTGTCTGGCTTTGCTCCGAACTCCCTTGATTTGATTTGGGGGCAAGCGGCTTTGCATCATTTGGCTCATTCGACTGGAGATCTGAGCCAAGAAGCGATTCGCGTCCTAAAACCAGGCGGAAGGCTGGTGTTTATTTTTGAACCCTTGGGCCACAATCTTCTGGTGGCGGCGATTCGGGCAATGCGGATGTCGATGGCGGAGATGGTGGATGAAAGCAACCTGTTTCTGTCCCAGATTAAAAAATTGGCTGCGCCCTTTTCAAGCTGTCAGGTGCAAGTTTTTAATCTGCTGGGATATCCCATGAAGGCTTTTGCCGAACGAATACCTTTCATCAGTCATCTGGCGGAGCAAGCGGATGCTGTGTTATTTAAGACTTTCCCTGCACTCCGGCAGCATGCCGCAAACTGCAACATAGTATTAACGAAGTAGTTTTGGCTTGCCCGATAGTTACGAAACTTTCTCTGGCTGGAATTTATAGCCGCCAGAATTTGTTCAAAGGCTTGCTACCTTTTGCCAGCGATATAATTAGCTAAAGACAGAAGACCCACCATTGAGTAGCCCATAAACAAGGACAAAACGACGACTTGAAAACGTTTGGAAATTAGACTCCACAGGCTGCGCCCAGTGCCACGCTGAAAAGCCAGTGTGTTGGCGCAAATTCCTAGCACGAATGGCCCCAACACAGCCGCTGCTACAAAAACTGAGAAACCCCCAACAAAAAATACAATTCCCATAGCACAGGAAAAGAAGCAGAAATCCAAAGCAGGGGTCGTTCGGATCGCAGACCATAATATCAGCATTTTCATGGACTCAGAAAGTGCCAAATGGGAGATGGTAAGAAGTATCATGAGGCCAACCCACCAAGTGGCCCATCCTGGCCACGAAACTTTTCCGGAAGTCCAAATCGAAATAAATAGATCATTAAACAGTAAAAGAAGGAATGCCGCGACTCCAGATGCAGCCAATCCCCAGCCGACCACCTGCCCAAAACGAACCAGCATTAGATCACGTCTATTGGTCTCCACCAACTCGCTAAAACCTGAAAAAGAGCTTTCAAAAAGTTTAGAAACTACCTGCGAAAAAACCACCGCGGACTTCGCGCCAACATTCCAAAGGGCAACTCCTTCGAGGCCAAAAAGACGAGAAAGAACAGACGACTGGAGGAGCCCGGTCGCGGTGGCAAAAAGGGGCGCGCTGGCAAAGGAGAGACTTTCGCGGGCGATGATTCCAAAATCCTTGCTACGGATTTGCCAGCCAGAAAAAAGACCAGGAAGAAAGTTCATTTTGGCCACCCCACGGATTGCGAAAAAGAACTGACCGAAGCATACAAGCACATTGCCCGTAAACAGACCCCAAATTCCCCATCCAATAAGAAAACCCAGCCAGCCTAAAAAAATCGCAGCAGCAACAAAAATCGCATTCCAAATGTAATTGGGGGCGAACCTTTGGGCGGCCAGAAGAACGGAGTTGAAGGGTCGAAGCGGGAAAGTTAAGCCCACTAAAAGCGATTGCGCGGAAAATAGCAAAATGAATTCGCCCTTAAGAGTTGCGGGGATGCCCCAAATCTGCGCAACCAAACCAGATCCGCCGCAGCCTACCAGAGCGATGGCCAAGCCCTGAACAACTGCGATGGCTAGGGTGGATTGAAAACGTGGGGCAAGTTTTGATGGTTGCCCAGATGCTACAGGACCGACGAACTGCCGGATCGAAGAATGGCTTAAGCCTGCATCAATGGCCGTTAGGTAGGTGGTGATCTGGGAAACTAAAAGCCACATTCCAAGCGTTTCTTGGTCGGCAAAGTGTAAAATAATAGGAATGGTTAAAAATGAATAAAGTGTCGCCGCTCCCAAAAGAATATATGAACCACCCAAGGTTCTAAAAAAACGGCCAGTTCGCGTGTTCTCAGTAAGCATCGACACCAGACAAATGAGACTCCTCTTCATAAGAGAACATTAAGATTTAATGCAACCCAGAACCAGCTTACTTTCTAAACACACAAAAATCACTATAGTGGGATGAAAAAATGAGATGCGTCTTAAGCTTTTGCTGATTAAACAGACATTCACTTCCGCCTCGGGGAAAATCTTGTATAAAAAGTCACTTATACGGCAGAATAAATAGTACCAACAAACACGGAGCATTTTCTCTGGGGGAAGCAATATGGCTTGTTGGCACATGGACGGCCTTGTTGATCACAATATTTGCAGGTGGTTGAATTAAATAAGCTTTCGGTGGGGCCAATAGGTACGAGATTATTAAAGGATTAGACGTCGTGAATGTTGAATCGAATAGTATAGAGCAATTGTAGCGGCAAGGGGATGGGGCTGGCTCAAGGGCGCGAGGCGGGGCAAAATAGAATGATGGCGATGGAAAGCAAACGAGTAGAGGTGTTGGGAATGGGGTTGCAGGCAACCGATTACCTCGGCGGAGTAAAATTGCTGGAGGCGTTGGCGCAACGGCAAAAGCCAGGAATGGTAGCAGCCTGCAATACTCACTTGGTGGCTTTAGCCCGGCATCGGCCTGATTATGGAAGGGTTCTGGCTGAGTTTGATCTGCTTCTCCCCGACGGGATGCCGCTGGTCTGGGCGATGCGTGTGCAAGGCGCCAAAATCAAGGACCGGGTGTATGGCCCCTATTTGATGCAGGAAGCATTGAAAAAATTAGCCCGGCCCTGGAAACATTTTTTCTTTGGGGGCACAGAACGGTGCTTGGAAGAACTGGTGGCGGCAGCCCGAAAAATCCAACCCGAGGTAGAAGTCGTGGGGACGCTTTCCCCACCGTTTCGCGTCTGGACGGAGGAAGATGAACAAAAGTTCGCTGACCAAATCCGTTCATCTCAGGCCGACTTCATCTGGGTCGCCTTGGGAGGGGGGAGACAGGAAGAGTGGATTGCCAAAAATATCTTCCGACATTCGCGGGGAGTGTTTTTGGCCGTGGGGGATGCGTTCGAGCTATTGGCAGGACGAAGACCCTTTGCTCCAAGTTGGATGCAGAAGGCTGGACTGACCTGGCTGTACCGGCTTTGTCAGGAGCCTAGACGACTTCTGACCCGATATCTCAAGTACAACAGCCTTTTCATTTATTATTCTTTGATGGAGAAAATCCCTTCTTTTGGGAAGAGAAGGGGGTAAATTCTCCTATGGATTCGACTGGGCCTGCCGGAACACCCCCTCGCGGAGCCACTTTCTTTTCTTGGGGCTTTTGGCTCGAAGCAATCGTAGTGCTGGCTCTGATCACGGGGCTGTATGGTTTTGTTCCCTACAACTTTGGTTACGACAGCCAAGCGCATACGGTCTTTAGCTTGATCTACCGGTCTTGGACCGATCCGCAGACCACCGATTGGCACCATGGGCTAATGGTTCCTCTGATCTCGATTGGATTGGTCCTGCACCAGTGGAAGGATTTGAAAAAAATGCCCCTACAATCCTCCCGGGCAGGCTTGGCTGTTCTCGTGGCGTCTTTGGCGATGTATTGGATCGGATACAAGATTGATATCCAGATCGTGGGCTTTCTTTCCCTGCAACTCATGATCGGTGGCGGACTCCTCATGCTGGTGGGATGGCCGATTTTCAGAGCCTTGCTGTTCCCTTTTGCGTTTCTGATCTTTGCCTTTCCCTTTGCCTTTCTCGACAATCTGTTGGCTTTTCCACTTCGCAATATCATGTGCCAACTTTCCCAGGGGTTCCTCAATCTGCTGGGGGTGGACACCCTCCGGGTGGGCACGGCGCTGGTTTCCGCTCCGGACTATGCGAAAGGGTTGGCCCAGGGGCAGAGATTCGCCCTCGATGTGGCCACTCCGTGCAGTGGGATCCGCTCCCTTTTTGCGCTGATGATGGTGAGCGCTCTGTATGCCCATCTTACGCTTCGGAAGGCCTGGCAGAAATGGGTGCTCTTTTTGTTGTCTCCAGCACTGGCAGTAGCGGGGAATTTCGGACGCATGATGATGCTGACCTTCGGGACGATGTTTTTGGGTAGTGCGGTGGCTATCGGGACGGAGGAGCACCCCACGACATTTCACATGGCGGCGGGTTTTTTTGTTTTTGTCGTCGCCTTGGCCGGGATGGCGGTTATCGGCTGGATTCTTCAACGGGGAGAGAAGACCAATAAAACAGCCGTTCCCACAGAGGCGGGTAAATGAACGAAAGAAAAGGATCGTTGGGGCGGGTTGCCCTGATCCTTCTCCTAGGTGGAGCCACGGTCGCGTTATGCCTGCTTTTGCCGACACCGAATACGGCTCCGCATGCGGGAGTGGTGATGGATCTGCCGGAACGCGTGGGCTATTTCACCGGCAAATGGGTTGGGGCTTCGCCCGCGGAGATTGCTATTCTACCTCCCGACACCCAGATCGTGCGCCGGGAGTATGCGGATCTGACGGGTGACCGAATCATGGCGTCGATCGTTCTAAGCGGCGGGGAAAAGCGGAGCATCCATAGGCCGGAAATCTGTCTGCCCGGCCAGGGATGGAACATCCGGGGAGGGCAGGTGGAAAAGATTGTGCTGAACGATGGCCGACCGTTGGAGGTGATGGATCTGAGTCTGGTTCGGGATGTGGAGGTTGGCCCGGGGGATCGCCGGAAGCTGCCCGCCCATTACTTCTACTGGTTTGTCGGGGATCGGGTGACCACGCCGTATCATTGGCGAAGAATGTTCCTGACCAGTTTTGACCGGATCACGAAAAACCAGAACCACCGCTGGGCCTATGTGATCGTGATGTCGGTGGTGACGGAGGGCTTTTTACCCGGGGGGAAAAATGACGCGCAGACGGTGGAGATGCTCAAACAGTTCACTGCCGAGGCGGCTCCCACTTTTATCCGGACCACCTCTCCCTCCTCGGGCAACTGAATCCCCCTTGATGCGGCTCCCTTTCGGGCATACGCTAATCCCTTAACCCCAAACCAAAGGAAAACCTATGAAATCCATCCTACGACTCATCCTCGCCACCCTGATCGCCGTGCCGGCGACCCAACTCCGCGCTGAATCGCTTGAGAAATTGATTCCCGACTGCGCCGAGATTCTCGGAAAAATGAAACGGGAAGACATGATCAACACGGAGCTTCTGAAAGAAGCCAAAGGAGTGGTGATCCTCAATGTAACCGGATTTTCCATCGGCATTGGTGGCTCGGGCGGGGACGGAATCCTGATGGCCCGGACGGAAAAAGGATGGAGCGGTCCGGTGGCGATCACGACCCAAGGGGGAACCCTCGGCATTGATGTCGGTGGCACGGACAATGACATCGTTATCCTCCTGATGAAGGACGGTGTGGTTAGCAAGTGGGGCAACGGAGACCATTTCAGCAGCGCTTCGGCCAGTGCCGTGATGGGCCCCAAGGGCGGAGCCGCCTTGGATGCTTCGATGAAGAACCGCGATTTTAACGTCTACATCTGGAACAAGGGCGCCAAGCTGGGCGTGAACTTCGGTGGGTTTGATGTGGATGTCAACGACGAGGCCAATGCGGATTTCTATGGCCGTCCGATGGTTTCCGCCAAGGACATCCTGAACTCGATCACCGAAGTCCCGGCCGCCAAAAAAGACGGCGTGGCCCGGATTCAGGATCTGCTGAAATAAATCCACACAACGAAAGGACGCTCCAAATATGAAAAAAACACTGATTGCCCTTCTAGCCCTTGTCGCACTTTTGCCGTTGTCTGGCCGTGCGCAAAATTCCGAATCGCTGAACATTGCCGCAGATCAGGAAGCGAGCATGAACAAGTTGGACGTGCTGATGGGCCGTGCGCAGAAACGGCTGAGCTACATCATGACCAATCTGGGTGAACTGGTGGACGGCAATGACGCCAACAA
>Ga0209400_1001590_pt1 | contig 17952 bp, 14 predicted proteins | sample M_130807_EF_Meta_FD_187313 | JGI IMG/M metagenome (GOLD analysis project Ga0209400, IMG submission 187313) | Freshwater microbial communities from Lake Montjoie, Canada to study carbon cycling - M_130807_EF_MetaG (SPAdes) (version 2) | ecosystem: Environmental > Aquatic > Freshwater > Lake... | reverse complement strand
CAACATCAACATCACCAGTTGTTTTTACGGTGAGATCAAAACCAGAGTGCTTACCCAGTTGAGACATCATGTGGTCAAAGAAGGGCACACCTGTTGCAACATCGATGATGCCTTGACCATCGAGATTGAGCTCAACGAGTACGTGTGACTCCTTGGTCTCTCTTTCAACGCGCGCTGTTCTCATGGTTTTCTCCTTTAAATGAGCTCTTTGAGGGCTGATACAAACAATGTGTTCTCGGCTTCATTACCAATTGTGACTCTTAAGTGCCCTGATAATCCCACATCTCTAATCAGAACACCCTTTTCTAGCAACGCCGCCCATAATTGTGGCGCTTCTTGCTTGAATCCCGTGAACAAAATGAAGTTAGCACTGCTGGTAATAGTGGTCAGGCCCATATCGTGCAGTGCTTGAACTACAGATTCCCTGGCGGCAATTATTGATGCGACTCCACCTAATAACTCTGCTCGGTGATCAATTGCAACTTGGGCGGCAGCTTGTGTCAATGCACTCAAGTGATACGGCAAGCGCACGATCATCATTGCATCTTTGACTGCAACATCACTTACTAAGTAGCCAACGCGAGCACCAGCAAAAGCAAATGCTTTACTCATCGTGCGAATAACAAGAACATGAGGATTATTGGCAATTAGAGTCACTGCAGACTTTTCTTGTGAAAATTCTGCATAGGCCTCATCAACTACAAGTAATCCCCCGACTGCCTTGCAAGCATCTGCCAGTAGTTGAATCTCATCAATTGTTATCGCCCCACCTGTTGGATTATTAGGGGTTGTAATAAAGGTAAGAGTTGGCTTGTTCTTTTCAATTTCAACTATGGCAGCTGGTGTATCTAAGGAAAAGTCAGCATTTCGTTTGCCATCAATCCACTGAGCACCAGTGACCTTGGCGATTAGCGGGTGCATTGAATAGGAAGGTGTGAAACCAAGAACTGGTCCTTGCGCAAATGCCAAGAAAATAGATTGAATGATTTCATTACTGCCATTTGCTGCCCAGATATTGCCGGCAGAGATTTTCGTGCCGCTTAGTTCGTTGATGTAGTCGGCAAGTTTGGTGCGCAAAACGGTTGCATCTCTATCAGGGTAGCGATTTAAATCCGATGCAACCTTTGCAACTGCATCAGTAATTGCCTTTTGCAAGGTAGGTGATGGCGAGTATGGATTCTCGTTTGTATTCAATGATGCTTGGGCTGGGACTTGCGGTGCACCATATGGTGAGAGCGGACGCAGGTTTTCGCGCAGAGGCAACCAGCTTGGCCAACTCACTCTAGGTTCTCCAAGCGCGCAGTCATCGCTTCACCATGTGCTGGTAAATCTTCAGCATTAGCAAGGGTCACAACAGTATCTATGATCTCTGTAAACGCCTTTTGGCCATACTCGATCAAGTGCAGGCCACGCAAAAAGGTCTGCACAGATAATCCACTTGAATGACAGGCACATCCACCAGTTGGTAACACATGGTTTGAGCCAGCTGAATAATCACCAAGTGATACAGGTGAGAAGCGCCCGATAAATACAGCTCCAGCGTTACGAATCTTTGCAGCATCGCCTCGTGCATTTCGTGTTTGAATTTCAAGGTGCTCTGCAGCATAAGCGTTAACTACATCTAAACCTTGTTCGATTGAATCAACCAATGCAATAGCCGATTGAACCCCAGTGAGCGCGCTCTTGATCCGATCGCTGTGCTTTGTCGCGTTAACACGAATTTTTAACTCTGCCTCAACTGTTGCAGCCAATTCTGGGGAATCTGTAACAAGAACGGCTGCTGCAATCACATCGTGTTCTGCTTGGCTAATTAAATCTGCGGCAACATCTGCTGCAATTGCAGATGAATCAGCAAGGATTGCAATTTCAGTTGGGCCTGCCTCTGAATCAATACCAATGATTCCGCGCAAAGCTCGCTTTGCCGCAGCAACATAAATATTGCCTGGCCCTGTTACGAGATCAGCCTTTTCGCACACACCATCCATGCCATAAGCAAACAAAGCAATTGCTTGTGCTCCCCCAACTGCATAGACCTCGGTAATACCAAGGAGTGCGCAGGTTGCAAGAATTGTTGGGTGAGGCAATCCACCGAACTCTTTTTGTGGCGGCGATGCAACAGCAATTGATTGAACCTTTGCAATTTGTGCAGGAATAACATTCATCATCACACTGCTGGGATAAACGGCGCGTCCACCAGGAACATAGAGTCCAACGCGATCTACTGGAACCCACTTTTCAGTGACAGTTCCGCCATCTACGACAGTGGTTGTTGTATCTGTTCGAACTTGGTCGTTATGTACTTTTCTCACTCGTGAAATTGAGAGTTCTAGCGCCGTTCTAATTGCTGGATCTAATTGAGATAAGGCCTCATCAAGTGCTCTCTGGGGAACTCGAATACTTGCTGGCGTTACATCATCGAACTCTTGGGCCAAGGCAATCAGATCTGCCTCTGTTCCATTTTTCACTCGATCTAGAATGGGTTGAATCAACACCATCGCCTCTGCGACATTGAGCGTTGCCCGAGGCAGTTCCAGGTTGTATTGGGCTTTAGACAGGGTTCGCCCGCGCAGGTCAACGGTACGAATCATTGGGCAATTGTAACGGCTAAGGCTAATACCTTGACGCTGAATTTAAACGAGGCAGTTGGGTCCCAAAATTGATTTCAGATCTGCGCTCAAACTTGGCGATGATGTGATCAAGGCATCAACCTTCATGACGGTGCTGTTTCCATTGTCATTTAATTGCAAATGTACTTCACGCTTACCTGGGTGTGAACGCAAGATCTCCTTGATGCGCTCCACAACAGGCGGCGTGCATTGTTGAATAGGCAATGAAATTACTAATGGTCCGGATGGAGCCATATTGATATCTGGCATCGACATCTCAATGGCGGTAAATCGCAACTTCTCTTCTCGTCGATCTACTCGGCCTCGGATTGTGACGATGCGATCCTCAGTCAGTGACATCGAATACTGGGTATAGGTTTTGGCAAAGAACAATACTTCCAGCGCACCTTCCAGATCTTCAACTGTGACAACAGCCCATGAAGCTCCTTGTCGAGAAACTTTACGTGAGACGCTAGTGATCAATCCACCAATAGTGACAATAGATTCGTGCTGTGCGCCATCATCAACAATCTCGCTGATAGACATATCTGTGTTTGCACGCAAAACATGTTCAACGCCAAGTAAAGGATGATCCGAAACGTAGAGACCTAACATCTCGCGCTCATAGGTAAGCAGCATTGATTTATCCCACTCACCTGTCGGAACTTCAATATCTAATCCTGAAACTGCAGTAACAGCTTCCCCGCCGAATAAATCAAACTGCCCAATGGCTTCTGCTCGTTTTGATTCGATGACGGAATCAATTGCCTCAAGGTGGACCGCAATTAAGCCCTTGCGGGAAGAGCCAAGAGAACCAAAAGCACCTGCCTTGATAAGTGATTCGATTGTCTTCTTATTACAGACTTGGGCATCAACCTTTGCAAGAAAATCGCCAAAGGATGTGTAACGGCCCTTGCTTGTACGGGAGTTCTTAATTGAGGCGACAACACCTTCTCCAACATTTCGAATTGCTGCTAATCCAAAGCGAATATCCACCCCACGAGGTGTGTACTCAGCATCAGATTCATTAACATCAGGAGGCAATACCTTTATTCCCATACGGCGACATTCAGATAGATAGAGCGCAGACTTATCTTTGTCATCTCGCACAGAGGTGAGAAGCGCAGCCATGTATTCAGTGGGATAATTAGCTTTGAGATAAGCAGTCCAGTATGAAACAACTCCATATCCTGCAGAGTGCGCACGGTTAAATGCGTAATCAGAAAATGGAATCAAAACATCCCATAAACGCTTTATAGCAGCCGTTGAAAATCCATTGGCCTTCATGCCTTCTTCAAATGGAATGTACTCTTTATCCAAGATCTCTTTATTCTTTTTACCCATAGCCTTACGCAAAAGATCGGCACGACCCAGTGAGAAGCCCGCAACCTTTTGTGCAATCGCCATAACCTGCTCTTGATAAACGATCAGGCCGTAGGTGTCGCCAAGGATTTCCTGAAGTGGTTCAGATAATTCTGGGTGAATTGGCTCTACCGGCTTTCGTTTATTCTTACGATCAGCGTAGTTGTTGTGTGCGTTTTCACCCATTGGACCCGGGCGATACAAAGCAATAACAGCTGAAATATCTCCAAATGAATCTGGTGACATGCTCTTTAGCAAGGCACGCATAGGTCCACCGTCCAGCTGGAAGACACCCAAGGTATCGCCGCGACTGAGTAACTCATAAGTCTTTGGATCATCCAGGGTAAGAGTCTCTAGAACTACATCGATTCCCTGATTAGCCTTAATGTTGAGTAAGCAATCATCTAAAACTGAAAGATTTCGAAGACCCAAGAAATCCATCTTGAGCAATCCAATTGCCTCGCATGCGCCCATATCAAACTGAGTGATAATCGCACCATCTGCGTCTCGACGATGAATTGGGATGACATCTAGTAATGGTTCGCGAGACAAAATAACACCTGCAGCATGAACGCCCCACTGACGCTTCAAACCTTCAAGTCCCCGAGCAGTGTCTACAACCCGCTTTGAATCTGGATCAGAGTCATAAAGAGCTCGGAACTCACCAGCTTCTCCGTATCGATCATCTTTAGTATCAAATACTCCGCTGAGTGTGATGTCTTTGCCCATAACACTTGGTGGCAGAGCTTTGGTTAGCTTCTCACCAACAACATAGGGATAGCCAAGTACTCGGGTTGAGTCTTTAATCGCTTGCTTAGATTTAATAGTTCCGTAGGTAATGATCTGGGCAACCCGGTCTTCACCATATTTGTTAGTCGCATATCGAATCATTTCGCTGCGCCGGCGCTCATCAAAGTCCAGATCGATATCGGGCATGGAGATACGTTCTGGATTAAGGAATCGCTCAAACAAAAGGCCATGCTCTAGTGGATCAAGACCGGTGATACCTAATGAGTAAGCAACAAGAGAACCTGCCGCAGAGCCTCGACCTGGGCCTACGCGAATACCAACCTTTTTTGCATGGCCTACTAAGTCAGCAACTACAAGGAAGTACCCAGGAAAGCCCATCTTTTCCATAACACCCAGCTCGTACTGCAAACGTGTTTCATGTTCAGGGGTTAAACGCTCCCCCATACGTTCTTTGAGGCCTCGTTCTGCCTCCTTCTTAAGCCATGAATCTTCACTTTCACCAGCCGGAACTTCAAACTTAGGTAGCAAGTTTTCACCTTCGCGCAGTGTGACATTGCAACGCTCGGCAATTAGTAGTGTGTTGTTGCAACTTTCTGGAAGCTCTTTGAAAAGTTCGCGCATTTCGGCTGCTGTCTTGACATAAAAGGTGTCGTTATCAAATTTAAACCGTTTGGGATCTGCCAAGGTTGAACCTGACTGCACGCAAAGAAGTGCTTCATGGGCTCCGGCATCTGATTGTTTTGTGTAGTGAAGATCATTTGTGGCAAGTAGTGGTAACCCCAACTCTTTTCCAAGTTTTAGAAGATCTTGCTTAACACGAGTTTCAATATCAATCCCATGATCCATAATCTCTAAATAGAAGTTTTCGGCACCGAAAATATCTCGATAATCACTTGCCGCCTTAATCGCTTCCTTATATGAGCCCATGCGTAGTCGAGTTTGAATCTCTCCACCTGGGCAACCTGTTGTAGCAATTAAGCCCTTTGAATACTTTGCTAGTAACTCTCTGTCCATGCGTGGCTTGTAATAAAAACCTTCAAGAGATGCAAGTGAGGACAATCTAAATAGATTTCCTAGGCCTTCATTGTTTTCAGCCAAGATTGTCATGTGTGTATATGCGCCACCACCTGAAACATCATCTTCCCCGCCAGCTGCCCACTGAACACGCTTTTTATCAAACCGTGATTCGGGCGCAACATAGGCTTCGATTCCAATAATGGGCTTTACACCAACACTTTTGGCTGCTTTATAAAATTCAAATGCACCAAAAACATTTCCATGATCTGTCATTGCTATTGCCGGCATGCCTTGGGCGGCAACTTCAGTCATTAATTCGCCAACACGAGCGGCGCCATCGAGCATTGAATACTCAGTATGGACGTGCAGATGTACGAAATTTTCAGTGGACATGATTGGCGAGATTAGTGCTTATGGCAGAACAGCGTCGGAAAGCAACGCCAGTGAGCCTGTGAGATCGACTGGGTATGGCGCTTGGAAGTGAAGTGAGGCGCCAGAAACGGGATGGGCAAAGTTGAGTTCAGCGGCATGTAGCCAAGGTCTAGACATTCCTAAACTCTTACCCAATACCGGATCAGCACCATAGGTCGTATCCCCCACCAATGGATGGTGCAAAGCGGAGAAGTGAACACGGATTTGGTGGGTGCGACCAGTTTCCAATTCGACCTTCACCATTGACACACCGCGATAGAACTCGATTACCTCATAGTGAGTAATGGATTCTTTGCCGGTCGCCATCACGGCAAATCTATGGTCTTCCTTTGGATGACGATCAATAGGTGCATCAATAGTTCCTGTTGTCGGATCCATGTGTCCTTGCACCATCGCATGATAAATCTTGTCCACGGTGCGATTTCGAAAAGCATCTTTCAAAACATGAAAGGCTTTATCGCTTTTGGCAACAATCATTAATCCGCTTGTGCCGACATCTAGGCGATGGACTATTCCTTGACGCTCTGCTGGACCAGATGTAGAAATTGTGTAACCAGCTGCCATCAAGGCACCAACAACTGTTGGGCCTGTCCAGCCTGGACTTGGGTGTGCTGCGCAACCAACTGGCTTATCAATAACAACAATGTCGCTATCGTCATAAATAATGCTCAAGCCATCGATTGGAGTTAAGGGAATTGGGTCAGAGTTAATTGGCTCTGGCATCAATACTTCGATTACTTGACCTGCAGTAACACGATCTGACTTTGGCATCGCCTTACCAGCAGTTGTAATGTCACCATCCTCTAGCAATTTAACAACGGCAGTACGGGACAACCCTAAAACCCGAGTAAGTGCGCTATCAATACGCTCACCAGCAACACCCTCAGGAACAGTCAAGGTGCGGGAGATGCGATTGCTCATACCTAAGAGCCTACCTTTGTTATGGGTGGGATATTTCGCGCCGTAAGCACCATCGCCAATAGCGCTGCAATCACAATTGCTGAGTCTGCAATGTTAAAAATTGGCCAATTTGGCAACTGCATCCAATCAATGACATGCCCGCGCAGAACACCTGGTTCGCGGAAGATGCGATCAATTAAATTGCCAAGGATTCCGCCGGTCACGAGCCCCAAAACAACGGCCCACCCCTTTGAGGTTATTCGAGGCGAGAAGTAGAAAATTGTAAGTAAAACAATGATTGAGAAAAGAGTTAAAAATATTGTGGCACCTGTTGCAAAGGAAAAAGCAGCTCCTGGATTTCGAATAAGAGTTAACTGAAAAAATGACCCCAATACTTTGACATTTGATCTCTCCGAAAGTGTACTGACAGCCCAGATCTTTGTTGCTAAGTCGAGGATCCAAACAAACCAGGCAACACTAAAAAGTGTGCGCCATGTGCGCACCGTTAGCGCCGTTCTTCCTTCTGCTTGCACAGCATGCAGAGAGTTGCGCGAGGAAATACTTGCAAGCGTGCTTTGCCAATCGGGGCTCCGCACTCTTCGCAATTTCCGTAGCTCTTATTGTCAATGCGCTCTAGTGCGCGTTCAGTTTGCAAAACCATGTCTCGAGCGTTAATTACTAATGACATTTCATGTTCGCGTTCAAAAGTCTTGGTTCCAGCATCTGCTTGATCATCACCAGCGCCTTCGCCAGATTCCTGAATCAATTCATCCATTTCAAGTTCAACAATTGCCAACTCTTTGCGAAGACGCTCTAGCTCCTTGGAAATCTCTGTGCGAACCGCCTTGATTTCAGCGTTGCTCCATGGAGCTTCAGATTCACTCACGACAACTGGTGTTGGTGCAACTTTGATTGGCTTAAGTGGTGCAACCTTCTTGCCACTCTTTGCCGGACGTGGTGGAGGCGGCATCACCAATCGGCGCTCTTCTACTACTGGTGCAACAACAGGTGCGGTAACAGTTGAGACTGAGACTGTTTGAGACTTTTCATCAACTGTAAGAGTGGTCTTTGATGGAAATGGCCTTCCTGCAGCTTTTTTAACAGGAATACTTTTTACCGCTGTTTTTTTAACAGGAGCGGCCTTTTTTACAGGTGCTTTTTTAGCTGCCTTCTTGGCTACCTTCTTAACAGGTGCTTTCTTGGCAGGTGCTTTCTTGGCTACCTTTTTGGCCGCCTTTTTTGCAGGAGCCTTCTTTACAGCGGCTTTCTTAGCTGCTTGTTTAACAGGCTTCTTAGGCATGTCGCGAACCTTATGCCCAAGGGGGCGCCGATACCAATTGCGCCACGGTCAATTTTTCATATCTCTATGTCCTACACTTAAGACCTCGCGTTAATGGCGCAGACGGGGCTATCACCTCACGAGCCAGCAGGAAGAAATGGGCTAGCGCTCATCTAGAACCAGCACGCAAGATATGAAGTGGCACACCACGGTGTGCAAGGCGGGTGGTACCGCGAAAGCTGCAGATGCAGCGATCGTCCCTCCAGAGATTGTTTTCTGGAGGATTTTTTATGTCTTTTCGCGCCATCCCAGCAGCAGTTGATCTGCCTGCCGTCGAACATTCGATTTTGAAGTTCTGGCGCGAAAACTCAATCTTTGAAAAAACTGTTGCCGCCCGAGAAGCTGCACCAACTTGGACATTTTATGAAGGTCCGCCTACTGCAAATGGAATGCCAGGAACTCACCACATCGAAGCTCGTGTCTTTAAAGATTTGTTCCCGCGTTTTCACACAATGAAGGGCAAGCAGGTAACACGCAAAGCTGGATGGGATTGCCATGGCTTGCCAGTTGAGATTGCTGTTGAAAAAGAGTTGGGATTTTCTGGCAAGGGCGATATTGAAAAATTTGGAATTGCTCCATTTAATGACAAGTGTCGCGAATCTGTTCAGCGCCACGTAAGCGCCTTTACAGATATGACAGATCGCATGGGCTTCTGGGTTGATTTTGATGAGGCCTACTGGACGATGTCACCTGAATATGTTGAATCAGTGTGGTGGTCACTCAAAGAGATCTGGAAGAAAGGTCTTCTTGTTCAAGACCATCGCGTTGCACCGTACTGCCCCCGTTGTGGAACTGGATTATCAGATCACGAGTTAGCTCAAGGATATGAAACCGTTACAGATCCTTCAGTCTTTGTTCGCTTCCCGATCACATCAGGTGAACTAGTAGCCTTAAAAGCTTCCCTCTTGGTGTGGACCACGACTCCCTGGACGCTAGTTTCGAACACCGCCATTGCCGTACATCCAGATGTTGAATACGTTGCAATCGAAGTAACCGAAGAAGAAACAACTGAAGTATTAGTTGTTGCCAAGAACTTGATGGATGCGGTTAAGGGTGAAAAGAAGATTCTCAAGAGCATGCTGGGTAAAGAGCTTGAGCGAGTTACCTACAAGCGCCCATTTGATTACATCGAAATCCCTGATGCCCACTTTGTTGTTCTTGCAACGTATGTAACAACTGAAGATGGAACCGGTTTAGTTCATCAAGCACCTGCCTTTGGCGCAGATGACTTGGCGGTGTGCCGTAGCTATGGCTTGCCAGTTGTAAATCCAATTGCACCTGATGGACATTTTTTACCTGATGTTCCTGTTGTTGCGGGAATGTTCTTTAAAGATGCCGACAAGCCTTTAGTAAAAGAGTTAAAAGCAAGTGGCGCTTTGTATAAGCATCAACAGTATGAGCACACATATCCCCACTGCTGGCGCTGTCACACAGCATTGATGCATTACGCACAACCTTCTTGGTACATCCGCACAACTTCAATTAAAGATGCACTGCTGCGTGAAAACGCAAAAACAGATTGGCATCCAGAAACAATCAAAGAGGGTCGCTATGGCGATTGGCTCAACAACAATATTGACTGGGCCCTTTCGCGCAACCGTTTTTGGGGTACTCCACTACCTATTTGGCGCTGTGAAAACAAGCATGAAATCTGTGTTGACTCGCTCAAGGAACTTGGTGAGTTGGCTGGACAAGAGCTTTCAAATCTTGATCCACACCGCCCCTTTGTCGATGACATTTCCTTTGCATGCGCTGAATGCTCAGAAACCATGACACGTGTTCCTGAAGTTATCGACTGTTGGTATGACTCTGGTGCGATGCCATTTGCCCAATGGGGATACCCGCATAAGGAAGGTTCTGTAGAAAAGTTCAAGGCTTCATACCCGGCTGACTTTATCTGCGAAGCAATAGACCAAACTCGTGGTTGGTTCTACACCTTAATGACAATCGGAACATTAGTCTTTGATCAATCCTCTTATAAGACAGTGCTTTGCCTTGGACACATCCTGGATAAGGATGGGCGCAAGATGAGTAAGCACCTCGGCAATGTTCTAGAGCCAATGGCGCTAATGGATCAACATGGCGCAGACGCTGTTCGCTGGTACATGCTGGCAGCAGGATCGCCATGGGCGGCTCGACGAGTTGGACATGAGAGTCTCAATGAAGTTGTTCGAAAGACTTTGCTGACTTACTGGAACACCGTTTCCTTCCACGCCCTCTATGCAAATGCCTCTAACTTTGAAGTTTCACAAACTCCACCAGTTGCAGAACGCCCACTCATGGATCGTTGGATCATTTCTGAGCTCAACATCTTGATTCAAGAGGTTGATGCTGCGCTAGAAGATTTTGATTCACAGATCGCAGGCCGAGCACTTGCCCGTTTCATCGATGATTTATCGAACTGGTATGTGCGCCGATCTCGTCGTCGCTTCTGGGATGGCGACACGGCAGCCCTTGGTACTTTGCATGAATGCTTAGTAACCCTGACAAAGTTACTGGCTCCCCTAGTTCCATTTATTACAGAGCAGGTCTGGCAAGAGCTTGTGCGTCCAACTGATTCAACATCTGTTGCCTCTGTCCACCTTGCCGATTGGCCAGTTGCTCAAAGCTCTGCAATTAATTCAGAGCTCGGGTCTCAGGTTGCATTAACGCGAAGAATCGTAGAACTTGGTCGTTCAACACGGGCCGAATCTGGAATCAAAATTCGCCAACCTTTGGGCCGTGCCCTGATTGCAGCAAGTGGTTGGTCTGCACTGCCAGAACAGATGCGTGAGCAGATCGCTGATGAGCTCAATGTGCAAAGCCTGGAGGACATCGCATCTGCCGATGGTGATTTGGTTGATATCAGCGTTAAAGCCAACTTCAAATCACTCGGTGCCAAGTTTGGCGGCGCGGTTCAAGAGATCTCAAAAGCGATTGCCGCAACCGATGCAACTGCGTTAGTTAAGACTTTGCGCAGAGCAGGTTCGACCACCATTGGCACTTGGGAAATTGCACTAGAAGACCTTCTCATCACTGAGGTTCCAAAAACTGGTTGGAGCGTTTCTTCCCATGATGGAGAAAGTGTTGCGCTGGACTTAGAACTAACCCCCGCATTACTTGCAGCAGGAAATGTGCGTGAGGTCATCAGATTTATTCAAGAGCGACGCAAGAGCGATGGACTAGATATCTCCGATCGAATCAATATCACCTGGAATGCAACTGATGAAATTGCTGAGGCGATTGAATCTGACATGCAACACATTGCAGATGAGGTCTTAGCTCTATCGATGGTCCGTGATATCTCTATAGCGGTAACGGATGCAGAAGTTGGTGTTGAGGTCGTACTAGTTAAAAACTAAATGTTTCTAACAAAACCCATCAAGATCTGAGTTCCGAAAAAGAGCACAATAAAACTCATATCAAGGCTGACTGCGCCTAGGCGAAGTGGTGGGACAAATCGTCCCACGAATTTCATGGGCTTATCTGTGACTGTATAAATAGCTTCAACGAAATAAATCAGTATGCCACGTGGCCGCCAGGTGCGGGAAAACATTTGAACATAATCAAAGATCAACCGACCAAGTAGGGCATACAAAAATACCTGCAGAATTGTTGCAAGTATTGAGCCAACGCTCAACATAGGTTAGCTCTGATTAAAAACGCTTGCTTGTACAGCAGCGGATTTGTCTTCGTTACTGACATTAACATTTGAAGGTGAGATAAGAAATACCTTCTTTGTGATGCGCTCGATAGTTCCATGCAAACCAAATGCAAGACCACTTGCGAAGTCAACAATTCTCTTGAGCTCTGACTCATCCATTTCAGTCAGATTAATAATTACTGGATTTCCCTCACGGAAGTGCTCACCAATTGTGCGGGCTTCATTGTAAAAGCGAGGATGCAAGGTAACGATGCGATCTAAAACTGGAAGGTCAAGTTGTGGGGCTACCTCAACAACTGTCGGTGTTCCAACAGTTGTCACAGTATGAGGTTGGCGAGTTTTAACGCGAACATCACCTGTCGGAGGAATTACTGGAGTTGTTGCTGGAGTATCAAACTCGGGTTCTTCAGTTAAGCCAAGGTAATTTGTGAATGCGCGCAAGGGATTAGACATGGTTAAAGGTTACCAACGCGCCTATCGAGAACCGAGGATTGATGAGCCTATGCGCACATGTGTCGCGCCATGAGAAATAGCTGCCTCATAGTCCCCACTCATGCCAGCAGATAAAGATTTAGCTTCTGGAAATTGCTCCATAAAGGCAGTGTGAATCAATGACAATTGGGCAAATGCATCATTGGGAGCCAGACCTAATGGTGGCACAGACATCAGGCCAGCCAGGGTGTGGGTTGCTGATTTTTCAACCAAAGCGGCAAGGGCATAGAGATCTTCAAGACCTGCTCCCCCGCGATGATGGGCGCCGTCTAGTGAAACTTGTAGAAAAATCTGCAATGGGTGCGGTGCTACTTTTTCAATAACTTCGAAATGTCGCGGGTCATCAAGAGAGTGAATTACCGAGGCCCAAGAAGTTATGGATTTCAACTTATTACTTTGAATCTGGCCCTGAAAGTGCCAGGTTGCCGGAATGATCGCCGACTTTTCTGCACCTTCTGCATCACGGTTTTCGCCAAAATCACGAACACCTAAATCATGCAATATCTGAGCATCACTGGTCGGAAATGTCTTTGTAACAGCAATCAGTGTGACTTCATGCTGGGCAACCTTGGCGATATTGGAACGCACTGTTTCAAGATTCTGCGATAGCTCCTCTAAGCGATTCATAGGCTCACCACCCCAGCAAAACGTCCGGTTGGATTATCCCTGCGGTGTGAATAATAAAGCGGCTCTTCCATTGTGCAAATTACGGATGCATCATATGAAACACCTTCTGCGGCTAAGTCTGCAATTAATCCGGCGGAAAGATCAAGAGCTGGAGTTCCTTTAGAAGTTGTTGATAACGCTCGTGGATGGGCTGCTACAACATCGAGCTGCATCGCTAATGGAACTTCATAACACCTGCCACAGATTGAAGGCCCAAGAACTGCATGAATATCAATTGCACCTAGCTCTCTCATTTGATGCAAAGCTTTGATTGCAACCTTGTTGACTAGTCCTGCTCGACCAACATGAACCGCAGCAACCGCCTTTTCTGATATCAGTAATAGTGGAATGCAATCGGCAACCATCACCGCTAAGGACACGTCTTTGTTAGTTGTAATTAAGGCATCGCAGGTTGGCTCATAGTCCAGCAAATGATCAATAACGACTACATCATCTCCATGTACTTGATTCATGAACTGCGTTTTGCCCAACAAAGCACGGTTGGTACTAACTGCAGAAGGGTCATCGCCCACATGAAAGCCAAGGTTCAAGGATTCATACGCGCCAAGGCTTACGCCTTTGCGTCGATCAGTGAAAAAGTGAGGCAAAGCCTTACTTCATGAAGTCAGGGACGTCGAGTTCATCATCCTCTGCCACCAGTTGCTCAAAGGAGACCCTGCGCTTTGGAACTTCGTTGCCGAGGTCAAGGGCCACAGAGATGGGGTCATTTGATGCAATCGGGTCTGCTACTCCACCAAGTGTTGCTGCATTAATGATTGGCGTAGCAACCCTTCTTGGCTCCCCGCCTTCAAAGCCAGCAGCAACGACGGTAATGCGGACTTCATCTGCCAGAGCATCATCGATAGTTGTTCCAAAGATGAATTTAGCGTTTGGATGAACCGCTGATTGAACAAGTTCGCACGCTTCATTGACTTCAAACAAGCCAAGATCTGAGCCACCTGATATTGAAAGCAGCACACCCATCGCACCATCAATTGATGCTTCAAGTAGTGGGCTTGAGATTGCTAACTCAGCAGCACGTAGCGCACGATTTTCTCCACGCGCCGAACCAATTCCCATCAACGCAGAGCCAGCACCTGACATAACAGCCTTAACATCTGCAAAGTCAAGGTTGATTAATCCAGGTTGGGTAATAATTTCTGTGATTCCTTGAACGCCAGAAAGCAATACTTGATCTGCGCTCTTAAACGCATCAGCCAAAGTAATTGTGCGATCTGAGATTGCAAGCAAGCGATCATTAGGAATAACAATCAATGTGTCTACTTCAGCGCGTAATGCCTCAATGCCAACATCTGCTTGTGCAGAACGAAGCTTTGCTTCAAATGAAAATGGTCGAGTAACAACACCAATTGTTAATGCACCAATATCTTTAGCAATCTTTGCAACGATTGGTGCTGCACCTGTTCCAGTACCGCCACCTTCACCTGCAGTAACAAACACCATGTCTGCACCGCGCAATATTTCTTCAATGTCATCTGCGTGATCTAGCGCAGCTTCACGACCCTTATCTGGATCCATACCCGCGCCAAGTCCGCGAGTTGTCTTGCGACCAATATCTAATTTCACATCTGCATCACTCATTAATAAATGTTGTGCATCTGTATTTATCGCAATGAACTCGACGCCTTTTAATCCAACATCGATCATGCGATTGATTGCGTTAACTCCACCGCCGCCAATGCCGACAACTTTGATGACCGCTAAATAATTTTGTGGTGAAGCCACGGTATTTCCCCCTTATGAACCATAAACCTCAACTTGAGGCTTATTATTCAACTCTTTTCGATAAGGCGAACCTAAAGCGCATACGGGTGATTATCAAATACCGACATGAAGTGTTTACCGTGTCGTCGTTTTAGTAATTATTTAACGATTGGTGCATGTGGTGCAGAAACATCAACTCTTTGTATCGATGTATTCTCTGGTAAAGCAATAAGTGCCTTATAAACCTTTAATTTCAATTCGTTTTCGCTGTCATCTCCCCAACGGATCTCAAGATTCTTGCCAGCATTGTTAACTTCTAAGACAAGCGACCCAGAACTTCGGACCTTTACAACCATCAATGCTGACTTGAGATCGACAGGCAAGGAAGAGAAGAAGGTGACAGCCTTTTTTGCCGCTACTAAATCACTTGCCTGAATCTGGACCAATGGCGATGAAGGTGTTCCACGAAGGGCAAAGCTATTTCCAGCAGAATCAAAGACGATGTTATTAAATATTGCTACCGGTGTTCGTTCAGTAATTTCGATTGATACCTTGCCGTTGATCCAGTTCCTAGAAACATTTGCCTCTGCCACCCAATCAAGGGTTTCAAATTTTGCAGCGATAGCACGAGGCTCAATTCGTGCGAGCTTTTCTCCTGTAGAAATCCCAGAGCTAAGTTGCGTCTTGGTTCCAGTTATCTCTACAGAACTTACTGTAAAAAATGATGACCATCCGAGGATATAAGTAGCGATGGTAAGCAGTGCTAAAGAAGCAAAAAGTGCCAGACGACGGTTCATGATTATGCAAAACGTCGATTCAGGCCATCGACAATGATGGGTGCAAGCGAGCTAACATCGCCCGCGCCTAATGTCATGATGACATCTCCGGGTTGAGCCGAGCCGATAACTGAATCTGTTACCTCCACAAAATTAGGGATGTACTCACCATTTTTCATTTTGCGCGTAATCAGCTTTGCGGTAACACCTTCGATTGGTTTTTCACTGGCTGCATAGACTTCTAGGAGTATCGCGCGATCTGCAGCCTCTAGTGCTGCAGCAAAGGCTGCTGCAAATGCCTGAGTTCGTGAATATCGATGTGGTTGGAATATGACGATCAAACGACCATCTGCTGCAAAGCGACGGGCGGCGGCAAGTGTCACCTGAATCTCTGTCGGATGATGTCCATAATCATCAATTACCCGAACTCCATGAACAGTTCCAACAAGTTCAAAGCGTCGGCCGGTTCCGCGGAATGTGCCCAGTCCTGTAAGCAGTTCAGCTGCGCCAAAACCAAGATTTAATCCTGTAGCTAATACGCCTGCAGCGTTGAGCAAATTGTGATGGCCCGGCACTTGCAGTTCGATATGGCCGACTGTTTTTCCCTTCCACACAGCACGCGCAGTTGAGCCCATAGTCTTTAATTCAATGTGGTCGATGTGCAGATCTGCCCCTTCAGAAACGCCATAAGAGAGCAGTTGCAGATTGTTTGTAGTGCTGGCAAGAGCTGCAGAGCCAGCATCATCTGCGCAATAGGTAAGGAATCCCTCGGGCTTTATCGTTGCCACAAAATCTCTAAATGCTTGGGCAACAGACTCAGGAGTTGGGAAGAAGTCCACATGATCATGTTCAACATTAGTAACGATCGCGGCAAATGGGTTGTACTCGATAAAGGAACCATCTGATTCATCTGCCTCAGCAACGAAAATCTCGCCGGTTCCGCGATGGGCGTTGGAGCCAGAGGCGGTAATTGTTCCGCCAATTGCAAAGGAAGGATCAGCCCCGCAGGCTTGCAGCGCTACTGCAAGCATCGAAGATGTTGTCGTCTTTCCATGTGTACCTGCCACTGCAATGCTTTTTGACTCTGACATCAGAACAGCAAGTGCGGCAGCGCGAGTCAGAATTGGAATTTCAAGCTCTGTAGCCCGAACGCGCTCAGGATTATTCGCAGAGATTGCAGTTGAATAAACGACTAGATCTGCCCCATCAACATGTGATGCGCTATGTGATGTGGAAACAGTTGCCCCTAATGCAGATAAAGCAATTACAACTGAAGAATCCTTAGCATCAGATCCACTGACCGTGATTCCGTGAGATAAAGCAATCCGGGCTAATCCGCTCATGCCAGCGCCACCGATACCGATAAAGTGAATACGCTTGCCGATTAAGGCAGACAGTGATTGATTCATGATTTCATCGCAAACTCTGCAAGTGCCACAATCTTTTCAGCAGATTGCATATCTGCGCCATTTCCTTGGATAGGTGCAGCCGCTGACTTGCCCAACAAGCCAGTGATATGTGCTTTCAAGAAATCTGGGGTGAAATCTTTTTGATTCATTACCTCTGCGCGATTTTCTGCAACAAGGGAGGCGGCGTTAACAAACTGCTCGCCATTTCCAATAGGTAGAGGCACGAAAAGAGCGTAACGGCCAAGGGCTCTAAACTCGCTGCAGGTAACTGCGCCGCTGCGCCCAATAATTACATCAGCTGCCAAATAAGCATCAGCCATCGCTTCAACATAGGCAACAGGTTGATATCCGCCTCTGGCCTGTGGCAGAGCATTGAGCTTTCCAACTGAGTGCAAGAGAGATACTCCTTGTTGGTTAAAGATCTCCACCGATGCTTCAATAACTTTGTTGATGGCTACTGATCCTTGAGACCCACCCATCACAAAAATCAATGGCCGATCTGAAGGGAAGCCAAGTCGCACCTTTGCTGCCTGGCGCGCTCCTGCCCAATCTGACTGTGATTGATCAAAAGCCTTTGCCACATCTGATCGCAATGGAAGGCCAGCTAAAAGTGCAGCTTCAAACTTTCCAGATTCAACTGGGTGGGCAACTGCTAAATGTTGTGAAAATACTGCGCCTAGTCGATTAGCCCAACCAGGCTTGGCATTTGCTTCATGGATCACAGAAGGAGTGCGAGATAACCATGCTGCAATATATGCGGGAGCACTTACATATCCCCCAAAACCAATAAGCACATCGGCACTGCTGATAACTTTTTTTGATTCACGAACAGCTG
>Ga0209400_1001580_pt1 | contig 18041 bp, 41 predicted proteins | sample M_130807_EF_Meta_FD_187313 | JGI IMG/M metagenome (GOLD analysis project Ga0209400, IMG submission 187313) | Freshwater microbial communities from Lake Montjoie, Canada to study carbon cycling - M_130807_EF_MetaG (SPAdes) (version 2) | ecosystem: Environmental > Aquatic > Freshwater > Lake... | reverse complement strand
CTCCAATAACCCCTGCGTATTTGCCGTCTTTGACAACAGGATAATTCTGTTCAGGATATTCATCAGATCTAACTAATTCATAACCTGATCTCATTCTGCCTGTGATATTTTTAGTATCATCAAAGCCCAATGATTCAGCTCTTATCCATCTGTGTCTAAAGCCTTGCGGCGCAGGTGGTGCATCTAGAGATGATGGTGGAGTCCAAACTTTAGGTCTATCTGTTTTAGTCCTAGTTTCGCTCGCACGGGAAGTCTTAATTGTATTTTTTTCGTTTACCATATGCCTATACCTCCTTCGTGGTTAAATGTTTCGCATATTCTTCAAGTGGCACACCTAATCTTTTAGCAATTGCTACCTGTGATGGTGTGAGCCTCACAGTTTTTTTGCGTCCTGATTGGCTAGGACGATTAGCCGAAGCTACATTCTGTACAGGTTTAATTGTATTTTCTGTAGATACTGTTTCCTTTGTAGCAAATTTATGCGGAAATTCAAGTCTTATTCTCTTGTCTATTTCTGCATAATATTCATCACTTCTAGGATCCATTCCTTCTTCTTCTACAAGCTTTTTATGCATATCAAATGCAGTATAAGTCATAGCAGAATCATTACCAAACCAACTGTTTCTAGAAGCCCACTCTTCAGCTTTAGGATCAGTTTTTGGGGTTTGAGCAAATTGTTGAGGGTTAATTGTAACCTCTTTTTGCTGTTTAGGTAATTCTTCTTGGGAAGCTTTAATAGAATTTAATCTAGCTGATTCCATAGTTAACTGTGCAATTTGTTCTTGCGCAGAAACTTGAGCATCTACATCTCTAGAATCAATAGCAGATTTAAGAGCTATTTTAGCATTAGCTAAACTAGACTTAACTCTATTTTCAAATTCAGAAACATAAACTTTATCAGTTCTATTTAATCTGTTTTCAATATCATTTTTTTCTTTTTGAACAGATTGAGCATAAGCTAAGGCTTCTTCTCTTTGTCTTTCAGCTTCTCTCATTTTATGAGTTAATTTAGCAATACGTTTTTTAACGCCTTCGCTATACTCTTCTAACTCATCTTTATTTTCTAAAGGTTTTTTAGCTTCTATTTTTTCTTTAGTATCAACAACAGGTTTTTCAGGCTCTTGTTGAACTTCTATCTTCTCTTCTTTTTTCTCTTCTGCAACGGATTTTGCTTGCTCGTTGTTTCCCAATTCAACATCAGCGCCTTCTAACTCACCGACATCGATCATTGGATCGTTCTTTGGTTTCTTATCTTCAATTGGCATAGTGCCTCCTATGTTTAAATGTGATGAAGAACATCTTCAGGATTTTTAATAGTCCCAAGTACTTCGTCATCGTTTAGTAGTCGCACTTCTCCACCCTCTATTGGTAATCTTGAACCCGCATAACGAGCAAAAATAACCCAATCTCCTTTTTTACACCATGGTCCTGTAGGGTATCTTTCTTTATCGTGATACGCTAATGGTCCAATTTTAAGAACATAACCACAGTTAGTAGCTATTCTTAATTTATCTAATGATTCTTGTGCAAATATAATTCCACCTTTAGTTTTATCTTTAGGTGTAAATGGTAATACTAATAATCTCCAACCAGATGGTTCTGGAAGAGAATCAATTAAAGATTCTGAAATGTTTTCAGCTCTAATAGTTTTGTCTTCTATTTTTTTATTTTCTTCTTGATATTTTTCTTCAAGACCTAGAACGGTCTTTGGTATTTCTTTTGATTGAACATCAGTCGAGTTTAATAACGGTTCCTTGCTCATTGTCCTTTAGCTCCTTTTTGTTTAGCAGGTTAGAGATTTCCTGTAATAAAAATTCGTATGTACGAATTTGTCCAAGTATATACTGGTATTTTTCCATATTGTCAACCCCACCAGAAGTTATAGTTAATGTTAAGTTTTTTAACTGTTCTTTCATGAACCTTTGTAATCTAGATGCTACGTCTACTGTTTCCATTCTCTTCTCCTTTTGTTAGTTATATTAACAATTCCACTTACGTAGAGATTTATTAATTCTTGAATTAGGGTCTCTTGCAGTTTTAGCTGATGTTAATTTTTTCTTCATCCCTGTCATTCTTTTACAGAATGACTTTCTTCTATTAGCAGATTTAGAACCTGGTTTTAATTTACTAGGCTTAGTAGTTACTGCCATTGATAATTTAGAACCTGGATTTGCACGTCTATAAGAAGCTATGCCTTTTTTATTTAATCCACCTGATTCAGATTTACCTTCTTTACGTTGCCATGCTGGTGTTGAACCACCTTCTACATATTTAACACGTCCTCTACCTCTTAAAGATATATCACCCATATTAATAAACTTTTGTAACTTTCCTTTTATTTTTCATTACTTTACCACAACCTTTAGCAATAAATCCACCTTTTTTAAAAACAGGATTTGCTACAGGACTAAATGAAATATCTTTATTTTTAATTTTTGTTTGTTTTACAGTAACTGGTTTTTTTCTTTTATCTGTAAACTTTGCTCTGCTCAACTGAGTCATTATTATGGAATATCTTTTCTTGAAAGAAAATTAGAGATTTGTTCATCATCAAGACCCATTTCTCTTAGTTTCTTAATTTGATCTTCTATTGGATCTTTTTTAGGATCAGTTCCATCCTTATATCCAACTCTAGGTTCTTTAATAATCTTTGCAATACCTGTGCCTTTAAATTGTTTACCTAGTCCAGCCATTATTTTATAAAACCTTTTTTCATATTGGTATATGCTTTCTTAGAAATAGTAGATTTAGATTTAGGTCTACTTATACCTAATTTTTTTCTACGATTTATGTTAGCGTATAAACCTGGTTTAGCTGATCCACCTTTTTTAAAAACACCTCTGCCTTTTAAAACATCAGCTCTAGTAACTTTACCATCTCCTGTTAAATCAGGAAAAGAACCATCTTTAAAACCAGTTCTTGCATTAATAACTTTTGCAACACCTGTTCCTCTTAATTGTTTTCCAAGTCCAGCCATATTAATAAAATTTTGTTGTCTTAAGTTTAATTGCTCTTCCTTGACCTTTACCAACAATTCCACCTTTAGCAAACTCGGCTTCAACTGTTGAGTCTTCCGGGTGTAAACGATTTAAACCTTCTTGTCTACTCTCTTCTTCTATAACTTTCTTATAATTTATATCTAAATCTTTTTCTGATTTTTTAAATTTCTTTTGTCTATCTTTTTCTAATTTATAATATTTATTATTAAAATCTTCAGACATAGATTTAAGTAGAATTAGACTTGGGTATTACCCCAAGTCTTTAATCCTAAAATTTATTTTCTCTTTTTAGCTTTTCCGCCCTTTTTCATGTACTCAGCTGTTTCTTCTTTAGCATAAGCTTCTGGAGATTTTTTTCCAGATCTAATGGCTTTAGCTTGTTTAGATAAGCTTTTTAATTCTTCGCCTTTATGCTTTTCTGATTTTTCACCTTTAACAAATTGTTTAGGGGAAATCTTTTTAGAAGCAACTGCTTTAGCTTCTCCTAATTCTTCTTTGTAAGTTTCTTTTCCGCCGAATAATTTTCCGCCGTCTTTTAAAGCAACTCCCATTCCTCTTTGAGCTATTCCGCCGCCTCTTAATGCTGCGCCTAATCCTCTAAGAGCAATCCCGCCGCCTCTGAATGCTGGTCTTGGTCTTTGTTTGTAATCGTTTCTCATATTTTACTCCTTGTTAGTACTAGTTGTTTTAGTGGCCATCGTTCGAGCTATAGACTCGCCGGATCGTCCTACTACATAACCACCAAGTCCAATTTGTAACAATGTCCAAACATCGCCTGGTAATTCAAATGTAATAACCGTTCCTATCATTAATTTTATAACAGGTCCAAGAATATAATTCCAGACTAAAATAAAGATTAATACGTACATTAAAAGGGGCCTCCAACTTGCTGTAAACCAGCCTGCTTTAGCCTCTGCTTCAACAATAGATGCTGCAGCTTTTAATTCTTCTGTACTAGATTGTAGTAATTGTTGATTAAGTTGAGCTTTTAATTTCTCTTGTAAATCTCTGTCTGGAACTGCTTTTTCAATAGTACTAAAAAGAATTTTAGCTAATGGTGCAATAGCTCCAAGCATTGGTAACATACTAGTACCATTCAGCTTTAGATTTCTTTTCTGGTAACATTCTTCTTTGGCCTTTTACTTGTACACTTTGTGTTTCAGATTTATTTGTAACTTCAACATCAATGCCACCTTTTTTATAACCATCAGAATTTAAAAATTTATTATGATCTCCAACTTGTGTTCCATAAACAGAAGTTGAATCTTGATCTCCTTTAACCATTCCGCCTTTTGCGTAACCTTTTTTAGACATGTTTGCCTCCGATAATGCGATCGCAATCGCTTGTTTTGGGTTCTTAACTATTTTTCCAGATTTTCCTGAATGCAATTTACCTGCTTTAAATTCATGCATTACTTTTTTTACTTTAGCTGGATTTTTCATTTATATACCCGTTATTTTAGTTTGTTGTATTCCTTGCTTTGCAAGACTTACTCCGGCTCTTAGTTTAGCTAATTTTTCGTTTTGTTCAAGCTTATTCTCACCTGAATTTTGGTTCATTAAAGCTTTCATCTTATCTAAAGCTAGTCTATCTTCAGCTTCTTTACGTTTTTGCTCGTTTTCTGAAGCTCTTAGATCAATCTCACGTGCTTTTAGCTTGATTAATGGGTCAGAATCAAATTGACCTATAACCCTATTTTCTTCATCTGCAAATTCTTTAGTCATCTCAGCTATCAACTTAGCTTTTCTTGATTCAACTTGACTCATGATTCTTTGAATTTGTTGTAAAGCTTGTGGGTTAACTTGTGCTTGCTGTTGTAACATAGGTATTTGTTGTAACTCTTGTGCAAATTCTATTTGAACTTGTTCTTGAGACATCAAAGAAATGTGTTGAACAATATTTTTTTGAATTGAAGCAACTGAAACTGGATTATTTCTAACTGAATTTAATTGTAAATAATTTAAATGAGCATCAATGTGAGCTTTATGATCTTGACCAGCAAATGCTTGGAACGGAGATCCAGTCATTGAAGCAATATGTTCTAATGCAGGGTCCATTGGTTGTGGTTGTTGAGGCGGTGGTAATATTAAATCAATATTTTTTATACCGATCGCTTCATACATAGATCTGTACGCTTGATATAGATCATGAATTTGTGGATTAGATTGAGCAAGTTGTAATTGTGTTTGAGCTATACCAATTCTTTGTGTCTGTGAAAATATATTTGGATCGGCAATTGGAAGAACATCTACTTTATCATCAAAGTCAGCTTGTTTAATTTGTCTTTGTCCACCTACTACATCATATGGATAAACTGGAGGTAAGTAAGTTGAAAATACTTTTGCTAATAAATCAAATTCATTTTTAAGTGCTGAATATAATCTTTTATGAATAGCAGACATCACTCGCGATCCGCGCTCCAATAGCGCCATAGTAGTACCCACGGCTGCCTGTTGGTTCATATCTCCCACTTGTGCATCTGCGATGCTCGCGAAGCGTTGACCTGCTTGAACTACAATACCCATTAATTGTAATAATGTTTGATCGGGTCCTTTAAAAGGAAGTGGCATAAATGCATCTTTTAAATTTCCTCCCGGAGCGTCGACATCTCTAAACTCACCTGGTTGAATAGGTTGTGCATCATCTCTAACTCTAATACCTCTCATCTTAAATCCAGATGGTAAGTTAGCTAAAGTTCCTGCATCTAATAATTGTCTTAAAGCTTGAGTAGCAGTTCTTGATAAACCACCAATCATATGAATTAAACCAAATCCATAGAATCCTAAACCTGGTAAAAATTTGAAATGTACAAAGTAATTTGTTTTTCTTTTTAATGGATCACCTGCTTTATAATTTCTTCTAATTGAAAGAACTTCTCTTGATCCTTCTTCTATTGTTACAATGTAAGGAAGTTTAATTCCTGTGGGCTCACCAGTTTGAGAATCTTTATCCTCAAATCCTTCTATATCTAAATCAACATGACATTCTAATAATGTGAAAACATCTGCTTGTTTAGAAACTCTAATGCCTTGTAATTCTAATTGTTTCTTTTCAATTTCATCTTGTTGTAAAGGAGGTTCTCCTAAATCAACATCTTTATAAAATCCAGATACTTGTTGTTTTCTTAATTCATTTTCAGAAACTTTAATTACATGAATAACAGCTTCAGCATCTTCTAATGAAGTTGCAGTGTAGGGTACAATTAAATCATCTGATGGAACAAATTTAGATACTGCTCTTTGTAACATTGAATCGTAATAAACTTTTTTAAATGTAGATCCTGATAATGGTAAATAGAATAACATCTGATCAAACTCAGGTTCGTATTCTTTCATAACATTCATAATTTGATAGTTCATGAAATCTTTAACACGTATTGCTTGATCTTCTTTTTGACGATCAGATAATCCTAAAATTTCAGTTCTAACAGGACCTGATGCTGGTAATAATTCTTTATAAGCTTGTGCTTGAAATTGTGTAACTGCTTCTGCAAGAACTGGATGTGTAACTCCAGATGCATTTCTAAATGGTTGTGTTCTTGTTTTATAATTAAATCCTAAAAGATCTAATCCGTTTACATAAGTTTTTTCCCAATCTTGTCTTGATGATTTATAATCTGTATATTTTTCTTGAAGGTCTGATCCAATTTCTCCAAGGATACTATCATCTAAAAATTCTGCTAAGTTTGCGTCATGATCTTGTCCACCTTCTTGAGCTTGTTTAGATGGATCAAAAGAAATTTCTGCTCCACCATCTTCCATTTGAGTTATTTGAGCATCACCGATTGGTTCTACTTGAGCTTCTTGAATCGCTTGATCAACACCTTGACTTGGAATTTGCGTGCTATCGATTAATGTATTAGGCAACGCCTTATCTATATCAGCCATGACTAACTATACCTTCTTTTGAATAATGTTTCAACACCTTGTGGATTGGGACCTCTAACAGGTGGAATGGTTCTTGTCAAATTTGTATTAACAGGTTCACCCTGACTAATATATCCACCACGAGCATAACCTGGAGCAATAGACATTCCAGCTGTGATAGGAGCTAAACCTCCAGTTGAATATCCAATCGCGCCACCACCATATTGATAACCATGAGGTAGAGATGTTATTCCTATATTAAACATTTGTTCGTCATTAGATGGATGACGAATATCATTAAACATTTTATTAAATTCTCTAATATCCATTGTTTTGATCTTCAGTTATTAAATCCGTTGGTTGCATAGTTGATTGTAAAGGTTCTTGTACATTTTGTTCTGGCATTTGTACAGGGATTTTAGGGTTGAATAGATTAGCTATTATATCTTGAGCACTTTGACCTTGACCAATTTGACTAGCAATATCTGGAATTAAAGATGGATCAATATTATTTCTTTTCATATGATCAACTATTTCTCTAGCATGATCATCTATGTTTACAACTTCTTCTTTTCCATTTGGAAAAGTTACAACAGGGTTTTCAGCTCCCCATAATAATATATCTTCTTGAGTTGCAGGATTACCTTCTGCATCTAAAAAAATATGTAAGTCTTTATCGTAAGTTAAGTTGTCCATTAATAATATTCTCTGTCGTCGTGTATAACTGGTTCATCTTCATAATCTTCTGGGTGACTTATAAAGCCTCCCTGTCTAAATCTCATTAAAGCTTGAGTCATTGAATCTACAAGGTCATCATGATCCCCAAAAGGAAATGCCGCGCATTCTTCAATAACCTCTTCTGCAAAATCAGCCTCAGGCGCCCAAATTTGTCCGCTCTCAAAAAGAGGGGCAACTGCGTTTATCCTAGAATGTTTATCATTTCCTCTGCTTGGTGTAAAGTTAATGACGGGTATACCCATCTTACGTAATTCATAAGTTAATGGTAATCCTGATGCTTTTGACTCCACTACTACTGAATCAGGCTTCCAATAATAGTATTGTTGTAAAGCTTCACGTCTAAGTTCTGGAAACTCTAATCGTTTCTTTACAGCATCTAATAGTATTAAATTAGGTCCGCTATCCTCGTTTGGATAGAATACACCCCATGTTGTGATTGCAGAATAATCGGCAGTCTCTTTTTTCATGAATGCAGTATCATAACTTTGGATAACATGTTCTAACTCTGGAATATAATCCTTATCCCATTTCCTCCACCATTCACGTTTAATGATTGAACCTTCTTCTGAAGTTGGATTTTGCATCCACTGTGCATTCCATTTTTGTAAACTTAAAGATGCTTTAACTGATTCTAATTCTGATAGCTTCCAATACTCTGGCCATACAGGTTCGTTGTTAGGTAATATTGCAGGAAACTCTATGAGCTCCCATTGATCTGACTTTAAACCTTTCTGAGCCCCGATCAACGATCCGGTAAGATCTTTCAATGACCAACGAGTCATAACTACAACTATCTTTCCACCTGGTTGTAAACGCTGTCTTGGACCAGACGTATACCATTCATAAGCACGTTCCAGCGCTTCTGGATTCATAGCATCTTGTTCCGAGTGTGGATCATCTATGATTAATAAATCAGCACCTCGACCAGTGATTGCTCCACCGACACCGGCAGCAAAGTATTCACCACCTTGATCCGTTTCCCATCGGCCCGCGGCTTGGGAATCTTCTCTTAGTGTTGTTTTAAAATATTTTTTATAATCTTGACTATCAATTAAATGTTTTGCTTTTCTACCAAATCGCACCGCTAGTTCAGTGGTATGGGTTGTTTGGATAATTTTTAATTTTGGTTGTCTACCAATCATCCATGCAGGAAGTAAAAAAGATGCAAACTCAGACTTGGTATGTCTAGGTGGCATATTAATAATTAATCTATTAATCTTTCCTTCTGCAAGACGATTAAATTGTTCAGCAATTTTTTTATGATGACTACCTTCAACGAAATCTGGCCAAACTGCTTTTACAAAAGAAAGAAAATCATTATTTACTTTTTCTTGTTGTTTCTTTTCAGTAAGGGAGATTGCATATTTCATATACTCCTTACGCGCGTCTGGCGGGAGTTTATTTAATATATCTAAATCTTTTAACATAATATAAGCACACCTATATTGAGTTATCTAACATTTCTATTTCAAAAAAGCCATCCGTAAAAATTTTTATAAAATTTTTTAGCATTATCAATGTTTATTACTATAATGATTTTACCCTCCCCCTATGCCTAGATCTCAGTCTAAAGGGTAGACTCCGGGACCCCTTTTTCCATTTTAGGGGGGTGGGGGGTGTTAAATCTTTTTACTTTCAGGATTGGTTTGGGATTCAAGGACTGAGCCGAGTACGGACGTGGATGTAGTCTAGATCGTGAGCCCGACGGCGAGCCGCAACAGCGGCGAGACCGGGCGAACACACGCGCAGCGGGGACGGGCGTCGCAACAGCGACGCTCCACCGACCGCGCCCCGCGAAGCGGGAGGAGCGCGCCGCAACAGCGGCGCACGACCCACTGCCCGCGAAGCGGGCACGGAGAGCAGCGCAACAGCGCTGCACGATGGAGGGATGGCGAGCCGCGAAGCGGCGAGCAGGGAGAGCGAGCGCAACAGCGCGAGCCGGATGCCGCGCAGCGGCGCACAACCTGAACGCGAAGCGCGAAGTGAGAGCCCGCGCAGCGGGCGTGACATTTTTGCAACAGTGTATCCATAATACAACACTCAAAGAAAGGAGAGCCGCGCAGCGGCGCCCCGACCCACAAGCCGCGCAGCGGCCGAGGACCGAGCACGCCAGGCGCACAACCTATACGCGAAGCGCGCACAACCTATGCGTGTACAACCCAGGCGAGCCTGCGACAATATGTCGCATTGACTTATCGCGTTCCGTTGATCTTGAATCGTGATTCGTGATTAAATTTAGTTTAGATTATTCTTGATTAGCTATTGACTTATCGTGGATATGGGATTATATATTAGTTGCTCCTGAACCAAGAGCTCCCCTAATAACTGGTTCATAATAATAGAAAGGATAACAATGATAGAACTTATGATAGAACTAATGGCAAGTATGTATGCATGGCTGATGTCAGGCGTTTGTATAGCAGCGATCATCGCAGCGCTATTCTATTGGTATGCTATTCATATTGATAGTAAGCAACAAGAGGATTTTGATAAGAAGTACCGCGAATCGCGGGACGTTGATAGTCGTTGGAATTAATTCCCTAATAGCTTTGCTTGGATCTCGGACCAATCATCCTGGGCCGCGATCTTCGCATCGCGGAGCGAGTGTTGTAGTTCGCGGATCGCGGAGCTTTCATAAAGTATTGCGGATCGAGAAGAGGCTTCTTTTACTAAGATAAAGTTACGGCGAGTCATGGTAGTATGAAATAGAATCTGGTGCGGGGAAAGTCTAATTTTATTACCATTTGCAATTTTAAGCTCAACCATGAAAAAACCACAAGAATCATTATACCCCAATAAATCTGGCACACCCAAAGATATCCAAGACTCTAATCTTGTCCATTGAATCTTAGGTGTATTTTTCTTAACTTGTTGCCAAAATTTTGATTCGGGTTTCATCGTACTTAAACGATTTGATTTGAACGTATAACTTTAGACATTTTATGTCTTTCAGGTTCTGTTTTTAAAACAATTCTGTGGGTTTCAAATTGTCCAATAACCATATTTTCCATTAGTCTAACTTCTGTAATGTCATGAAGATCACCGTTAGGCATTTGAACTTGGATACGTGCATTAGATCCAACTTCAGAACCTTTAATTAATTTATCTAATACTTTTGATAATGTTTTACCGTTAAGCATAATTCACCTTTTTAAGTGGGGCCCAGTATCTGAAGGCATGATCATTCATCTTCTCGTAAGCCGACCCCAATTGACTTGTACGCCAGATAACGTTATATGTCAATATTATGGGTGTTCCAAAAGAATTAACAGAACGACAAATTAAATTCGCAGAGTTATTAGTTTTTAACGAAGGTAGAAAAACTAAGACTGAATGTGCGGCAGAAGCTGGGTATGAAACAAGACCTAGACAAGCAGCACATGAATTAACTAATCCAAAGATATCTCCATTAGTAGTTAAATACATTGGTGAACTTAGAGAAGAAATGCAAAAGAAATATGAAGTTACATTTGAAAACCATATTGCTGAACTTGCAAAACTTAGAGAAGAATCTAGAGGCAAAGGAGCTTGGTCAGCTGCTATCAATGCAGAAGTTGCTAGAGGTAAAGCTGCAGGATTATATATAGATCAAAAGATTATTAAATATGGTTCAGTTGATTCATTAACACCGGCTGAATTAGAAGCTAAGATGAAGCAAATATTAGAAGACCATAGAGGTCTTATAATAGAAGCTGATTTTGAATCAGTTAAAGAAACGAAATCAAAATCTGAACAAATAGAAAAAGAATAAATTTATTATACTTTTCTAAATGGATCTTCGTCTGATACGTAATCTAATACGTAATCAATTTCTCCCTCTTTTTCATAATGATCCATTCCATCATCATAATTATACCAATATTTGTATATAGATTTATTTGTATCTTTATTAAGTTTTTTATAAAACTTTAAAAACTTTTTACGTGCATTTTCTTCATTATATGCAACAAAGCTTTTATCAATTCTAACATCTACATAAAAAGAATATAATTTTCTATTATTCATGAATATTTCCTTTGTAGATTAGCAATACCTTCTTCAATCCATTCTTCTAATTGTTCGGCTTGCCACATTACTTCTGATTGTTCTTCACCTGGAAACATTTTACGAGCTTCAGTAATAAACATTTCTGACATTTGTTTTCCAGATAACAAACTTTCTTCACCGTTATAACCGCCAGTATAATTACCTGAAATCCAATTATTTATTAGATGACTAGAAAGATCTTCTAAATTAGTTATTCTCATGCATGTCTCCCAAATGTTTTGTTAAATGGTATAACGTTATTTTTTCTTATGATTCTATTATTAAGTCTTTCATTAATAGATTCAGATAATATTTGAGCCTCAGCCATAATATCAGCTTCATCTCCTAATCCTTGACTTGTAGCATCTTCAATAAATAATTCTTCTACAACAGAAGCATCTGCTCTTATTTCCATATTATTATGAACTGCTATTAATTTATTTTCTAACCACATAGTATAGTAATCGTAACATAATTGTTCTAGTGTCATTATTCTTTCTCCTTTGTTTGTTGGTTTGTACTAACTTCAATTATTTCTCTTGCTTGTTCCACAGTAGTTCTATCGTTAATAATATCAAGTAATAAATCTTGAATATTATCCATATCAGAACTCCAGCACCATAAGTCGCTACTTGTTATGTTTTTCATGTTTATCCTTTCTATTTAATAATACACAAATAACCCTTATGGGATATTATGTCAATACTTATTTTTACTACATTTACAATATTTTAACAATAGACATCCATAGCATGTATGCCATGGACAATTAGAGGTATTCAATTTCTTTAACACAACCTATAGGATATACGTTTCTATCCCCAAAGCTTATTATATCTCCATCTTCTGATTCATATGATGCAAATGTCATTAACTTATCTTCATCTGAATAAAATAGGTATCCTTCGCTAACACAAGTACTACAATTCATTTCACTAAACTCATCCTGATCAGCCCAAGCTGTATCCCCTAAGATATCAATCCAATGTAATCTAATTCTTTTGAAATCCTTTATTTCCATTATTTCAATTTTATATAAGGGGAACTTTGGGGGGTCAATTTATTTTAAAAAATAAAAAAAGGGGTCGCGTAGCGGAGTACATGTAAATGGCGTAAAATGATGAGAACGCCAAGCGAACACTAGCCAATACCAACGATTCGCCACGGCGTCTTTTTGTCAAAACAGCTAGAACCGTTGGTATATAACAAAACGCCACGACGCCACGCCGCCACGACTTTTTTTTTCAAAAATAATTTTCAACTGACCCCCCAAACCTCCCCTTATGGTGGCTTTGATGGCGTTAAAAAAAGCTATATAAATCAACGATCCACGTTCCGCGCTCCATTATACGCCATTACAAGCTCATTTTACTCTTGTCCTGCCACAAAGATCTGCTATTAGGGGATCGCGGATAGGGGGTAATTGCGCATGGCTAAAAAGAAACTATCAATCGAAGATATACTTGAGAACCTAAGAGCTCAAATAGATCTATTAGAGGATAAAATCAACGAGATCCAAGATCAAGATGAATCGGAAGACTGGGATTCGGAAGATGAGGATTTAGATGAAGACGAAGACGAGTAAGCAAACGGTGTGGGGTTTAACCGCCCCATACTACTAAAACCCCATTTCAACAAGTTCCTTATATGTTCTTCTTAACAGTTGTGGGTATTCAGGATTAGTAGAATAGTTATATAATAGATTAAAATACCTATTAACATCATTAACACGCATTTTAGACTGTAATTCACGTTCATTCCTAAATGATTTGTAGAAATCTTTAGTATTTAACAAATTCATATAGTATTCAATAGATTGGCATTTAGACTTAAATTTAGCCACTCTAAAGGTAGCATTCGGGTTACCTGCTGGGGTCATCCCGGTATGTAAATTTTTAAACTGATATATACCCATTAAGTTGTTACCTTCAATGGCGTAACGACTACGACCATAATTAGACTCTAATGAAGCCTGTGTAAGTAGTAATTTTCTGGGTATTCTTTCTTCCTTTTTATATTTCTTATCTAAATAATCCGCGCATTTATTGACGGATTGAACAAATTCCTTGTTATTAGTATAGCCAAAGGCGGGTTCTGAGAATACTACAAATAGGATAATAAACAGCCAAACTAGAGCCGTTATTGCATACAGTACATAATGTTTTAAATTATTCACTTGTTCTCCCGCGATGTTGGTTAATTTATATAGCTTATCTATTTTAGATAAGTTGCAGTCCTATAGCTGCTCATTGGTTTATATCCTTTCATTGTGTTCATTTTTACTCTTTTGTCAACCCCTGTCTTTCCTCATATAAAGCCAGTATTTTACGGCACATATCAATACTTACCGAATGTTTTTCAAAATTAGCTCTAGCACTACAAAATACGATATTATCTTTAGTATAACCAATACTATTATCTAATCTATCTACGGATACTTGAGTTCCTCTTCCTTTCTTTTTAATAAAATCTAATTGAATACCTGTATAACAACAAGTCATACCATATTTTGTTTTATGGTTTTCCCATTCTTTAAAAAATTCTTTTAAAGAAAAATCAAGAGAATGAACATAAGTTCTTTCTCTAGGAACATTTCTTTCTCTAATTGAAAGATACAATTTTTTCATAAAACCAATTTCTGTCCCTAAATAATTTCTTTTCCATTGATTATGACATTCTTTACAATCGGGTCTGATTTTTTTAATTCTATCTTTTTTACCATTTTTATAAAATTCATTTTCTGGTTTTACTTTGTGACAAACAGTGCATTTATATTTTTTCATATTATTTATGTTGAAACCAATTATAGATAGCTATTAAACTAAGTAATATAAAAACTATCTGTTGTGTTAACCTTGCTTTATCACCTTCAATGTAAGAAACATAAGTCCACATTAAAACAGATATAGTTAAAAATATCCAAGCAATCCATTGTATATGAATAATTGCAGTTGCCTGTATTATAGAACAAGTAATACTAATTCCAGCAGCTATCCACTTATAAACAGTTAAGTTCATTTTTTTAATTGATTATAATATTGATCTACTCTTCTTAAAAAATCATGTTTATATCTTTTGTATTCTAATCCTTCTATTGTAAATTCTTGATAAACATTTTCAGGAGTACACATCATAATAATTCCTTTTTCAATAGTTGTGCCATATACATAATCATGCGCCATTCCATAAGCTGCGAGTTGCATAAAGTAATCTTGAATCCATTCTTTCTTTTTTGGTTTATTAGATTGTTTGAAGTCAATGATACTGTCCTTTCCATTGTGAACTGCAATCAAATCAGTAGCTCCAGCATATAAATCTGGATAATATAAGGTAGCTTCCATGCCGTAAAATTCTGTGATCTTATTAGTTAATCCATTTTGTATAACTGTTTGAGCCATAGAATGAGCATTTTTACCTACATCAGTTAAATCTAAGTGATATTGACCTGTTAGAAAGCTTTCTATGATTGTATGCATTGCTGTTCCACGAGTTGCAGAATTATCCACGATCCGCGCTGCTTCAACCTCGCCTATTCGTTTACGCCACAACTCCAGTGATTTACGTTTCTCTTCTGATTGAGTTGCAGAGAGAATCGTTGTTACTGATGGAAGGCGAGCTTCACCAAAATCATAGTGCCTATGACCGTCAACAGTTGCTCGCGTTGATTTAGGATAAATGAACTTAGGATTGTGTTTCATAAGCTAATGTTCGACTATAAAGTTCCCAAACTTGATCTGGAGTTTTTCGTAAATACATTGGTGTACCAATAGAATTTTCTTTCATGTTACTCCATTCTAAATTTTCTATTCTGTAATCACATTTATCATTATTCTTGTGATGAACAACTGTATTATTTAATGGATCTAAATTTGGTACAAATGCTAAGGCAACTAATTGATGCATAGATTGTTTTTTAGTTTCTCTTCTTTTAGAAGACTTTCTCATAACATAACGTTCTAAATTTAAAATTGGATACCAACTTTTGTTTTGATTTATTCCAGGAGTAATTATTCCATTTTTAAAATGACCTCTGTTATTTAATCTTTTCAATTTTTTTACATAAGGCCAGATTGGATCTTTATAATGTTTTGGAGCATTTTTTGCTAAACTAAAGTAATGATAACCACCTGTTGGATACAAAACATATGTATCTGGATCAATAAAATCTTGTAATTTTAATATATTTTCTAATTTAATCATTTGTTTAAAAATTTAACTATATTGATATCTTGGGATAATTCATAATTTGTTTTTTGTATTTTAACTTTACACCAAGCAACGTATTCCGGATCTAAATCATCTAAGTTATCTTCATTCATTATATAAGTCATAATATTAACTTTATTAAGATACTCTGAAAATTTTTTTTGTTCAAAATCATCAAAATAATCACTATTTAAATATTTATCTAAAAGTTTACTTTTATATTCGCTCATTTTATAAATAATCTAATCATTTTTTTTATTTTCTTTTTTTTCTTTTTTTACATATGACCAATCTATTTCATCATAATTCTTTTTAAATGTTTCATCAGGTATACGAGATTTACCATCCCATCCCTTACCCCATTCAGATCTTCTCTTATTCTCTTTAGCCATTAGTGTAACCCCCTAAATATAAAGTTGTTGTTTTGCATCATTAAATATATTTTTTCTTATTTCTTTAATTTCTTTTATAGAATAATTTTTATCGTAAATATCATCTAAAAGAAGAGACATATCTTCTAAAATTTGTTCATTATAACTAATAAATTTTTCTATAAAGTATTCTAAATCATTTAAATTATACCCTTCATTTATTTTATCTTTTAAATCTAAAAGTAATCTTCTTTTTGTTCTAGACCTAATTCTATCTAATCTTATTTCATTTATTTTATTTTCAATAATTTGTTTATCTGATTTTATAACCTTCATTTTTTCTTCCATTAGTGTAACTCCCTAACTACAAAAGGATGCATCTTTTTAGCATTTTTAATAACTACTTTTAACATATCGTTATAATCACCTTCTGATAAAACAGTTTTATAAAGTCTTAATGCAAGGGATACCATTGTAGATGCTACAACTTGTGCATCATCGCATTTTAAAACATTATGCATCATTATATCTCTTAACTCTTCATACAATATGGTTAATTCCATTTGTTTATAATTTAAATCTTTATCTTCTTTCGTCATTTGGCATATCCTTTTTTTTCATATGACACTCAATACTAATTATATCTTCAGTTTTATCTAAGATGCGTATTTCATAACCATATTTTTTAGGTTCAATCCAATATTTTATAACATCGTGAATAATTAAATTACCTATTTTCTTTTTTGTTCTTTCAGACATTTTTTTAACCTTTTGTTTTCTTTTCTTAAACGATAAATAATTTCGTCTAAATCATTTGGTCCACGTTTCATTTATACCACTTAAATATTTGTATCATTATAACAATGATAATAATTATAATTATTACTTGTGTAATTAGATTCATCTTGATTTCTCATATAAAGTTTTAAAAATACGTTTTTTCTTAATTGGACACCAATAGCCATAGTAACCAGATATTTTTCTTTTAATCATTTTCATCTTTCTCCTTTTCTTTTTTGTATTTTTCATATGCTTCTATTTTAGCTGGAACAGTAACAGCAGTTCCAGCAGTTATTTTAAATCCAGCTATTGTAAATAATGCAGGACCAAAACAACCACCTAAAATTAAAAGTAATAACGTTAACATTAGTTTCACACAGGTAACCCGGCATCATCAATGTTCTCTAACATTTCTTCTTCCGTAAATGCTATCTCACCTTGTGATTTACATTCTTTACATTGATAAACTTCACCATAGCAATCTCTACGAAATCCATTACCACCACAGTCATGACAAATAACTTTATGTGTTTTGCTTTCCATTCTTATATCCTTTTGATTTAGCATTTTTAATAGCCAGATGTTCTATAACTTTGCTTATACTTAATTCTGCATCTGTATATTTACCTGTTAAATACATTAAAGCGTTGTAAGCTTTCATATTAACCGATACCGACTTATATTTATTTGGGTCTGCCATTTCTTCTCCTTTTGTTTATTTTATTATGCTTTCTTGCATATGAATATGGGAATGTATATCACAAAATCAAGTGTTGCAAGATATTTATTTTTAAGGTATTGTGGACATCTCTTCTCACACCTTTTGTTTGCTCGTCCTAGTTTACTAGGGCGGGCATTCATTATCTTCTTCCTTGACCTTTATATTCTTTTCTATCGTTACGTTTATTAGGGCTTTTTGAATGACGACCTGGACGTTTCTTATTGGTTTGGGTAATAAATTTACCGTTTCCTAAACTTATTTTACGTGCCATTATTTTTTACAACTACAGATTTTATCTTCATCATTAGATTTTAATTTTACACCAGCTAATAA
>Ga0209400_1001579_pt1 | contig 18043 bp, 15 predicted proteins | sample M_130807_EF_Meta_FD_187313 | JGI IMG/M metagenome (GOLD analysis project Ga0209400, IMG submission 187313) | Freshwater microbial communities from Lake Montjoie, Canada to study carbon cycling - M_130807_EF_MetaG (SPAdes) (version 2) | ecosystem: Environmental > Aquatic > Freshwater > Lake... | reverse complement strand
CTTTATTGGCGCAAAGATGGCGGTGCCAATCGTGCATGCGCTCATCCCTGAGGTTGATGTTCATATTGATCCAATCGTGAGCTTTGGTGTCGTTGTATTTATTCTCGGTGGATCGATCGTGCTCTCACTTCTTCGGCCCGTCGCTTCAACGAAGCGGAAGCGCTAAGCCGAGCCGTTTTTCAGTAGGCGCAGAAGCGCCGCTGGCAGGAGGACCACCAGCGGCGCTTTGCGAGATCTCTCTTACGAGTTACTTGGCGATCAACACCGACTCCGCGCCGAGTGTGCCGCGTCCAAGATCGACAACCACGATGCCGCCGGCCGTAAGGTCGGCGTTCGTTGCAGCGGCGATCTTGCTGATCGACGTGGTGGCGCCGATCGTGACCGTGATCGTTACGGTGCCGCGAGGTGTGACCGCCTCAAGGGTGAGCTCGCTCCCGTTCACCGCAGTCACCTTCGCTGGGTGACCAAGGTGCACGTGCGCATCGGTTAGGCCATTGGTAAGTACCGCAAGGCCGGAGACCTCTGCCGCGGAGCCGCCGACTGGCATGCCGGCCTCCACCAACACGTACGAGCCAATCGTGATGTCGGCAGCTGTGCCCGTTGTCTGCGTGAAGTACTGGCTCGCGCTGTCGAGTACGACTGTTTTTGTGGTTCCGTCAGCGAGCGTGATTGAAAGCTCGGTTGGGCTCACGCTGCTGATGGTTCCCGTAAGGTCAGCGCCGGCCTGTGGCCCGCCTGCACCTTGCTGCCCATCACCATCGCGGTCGCCACCTGGGCCACCCATTCCACCAGGACCCATGCCACCACCCATGTGGTCGCCATCGTGGTCCATGCGCGCTTCCATGCCTTGGCCTGGGTGCCGACCATCACGGCCGTCATGCCCGCCGTGGGCGAGCGCAGTGCCGGCAAGTGCACCGGCAGCGACAAGCGCCGCCGCGCCAAAAATTGTTGGCAAGCTGTTGCGAATGCCGCTGAAGCGCGACGGTGCAACAACCTGCTTCGCCTTCGGTGCCGACTTCTCGGTCGGGGCGAGCTTTACGGTTCGTGCCATACATGGCTCCTTCCAGCTTCTCGAGGACATCTGCCTCGTTCCCCCTCATGGTGCACCTCGAGCATTAGCGCCTTATTTGTTGAAGATGGGAATGCGCCAAACTATCGGCATGATCTGTGCTCACCAGCCCCGGCACCTACTCCGCATCGTGCCCCTGCTCGCGCTGATCCTTGGGGCCTCAGCCCTTGGAGCTGCCCTTCCAGGGGGTGGGGTCGTTGCGGCGGGTGTTGCCCCGCAAACGGTTGAGGTGCCCCCAATCACCGCCTGTTCTGAGATCAATAAGCGCAAGATCATCATCACGCGCACCTCGATTGGCATTCAGGGAGCGGTCACGACGCTGAACTACCGCACCAATCAGTGGGCAATCTCCGTTCTCGACCCCATGTACCGCCTCTCGTCGAGCTACAGGCCAACGGGTCTGGTGGCCATCACGTGGCGCGGAGTCCTCAGCCCCAAAGGTGGATACCTACTGAAGCGTGAAGCGGCTGATGCGCTCAACGCCATGTTTACCCAAGCAAAGGTGAGCAAGATTTCTTTGAAGATTCTCTCCGCGTATCGCTCTTATTCGACGCAAGTTGCAACATTTGCGAAGTGGGTTGCTCAAGCTGGTTTGCAGCAGGCGCGCAAATATAGCGCCATTCCTGGGCACTCTGAGCATCAACTGGGCACAACCGTCGATCTCGGGAGCATTAATGGCGTCGCTTGGAGCAATCCGAGATTCCCAACTTCGGCGACGGCCCTCTGGCTCGAGGCGAACGCATATAGATTTGGGTTTGTTCGATCCTATCCGGCGGGATCGGCAAACATTGCCCTGAGTTGCTACGGCGCAGAGGCATGGCACTGGCGCTACGTTGGGAAGAGTCTCGCCTACGAGATCGTCTGCAGTGCGCAGGTTCCACGCATCTTCTTGTGGGCACGCCAGAACGGCGGCGACCGAGTGATTGGGCCCGCGTGTGATTCGCTCACACCACCAGAGGGATATGTGCTCCCGAGCCCGAGCGTTACACCGCCAGCGAGTGATGTTCCGAGCGAGTCACCTGCAGACTCGCCGAGCGAATCGCCGAGCGCATCGCCTACAGAGCCGGTGGCGTCTCCGTCATAGCGCTCTTGCCACGTCGGTAGGCGAGCGCAGCAACCGCGAGTGCCCCGAGTAGCACTGGCGTGGTTGCCATCGGGAAGAGCGTGCGCACCACAGCAACGGGCGTGTGGATCGCAATGGGGAGAAGGAGCCCGCGACCAATCGTTCGTGTGCCACCTCCGCGAACTACCGCGCGAAGCACGATCAGGGTGAGGAGCGTGTGAAGTCCCACCATCAACGCCCCCTGCACAATCAACAGCGCGGCGCTGACGAGGGTTTGACTTGCCAGGAAGATCGCCACGGCGTGCACCTTATCGGTGACTTCGGCGTTGAGGCCGACAAAGATGCTTCCGTCACTGATGCCACCAAGAATAATCACCGCCGAGAGCGTTGGAATGAGTGAGCTGGTCAGCAGGTCAATCGCGCCATGACCGAAGCCGAATGCCGCGACCGGCTTTTCGTCGCGCACGCGCCGAGCGGCGGTGGAAAGAATGAGGGCGCGGCTGACCTCCTGCAGGGGGGCGCTGGCAAATGCTGCGATAAGTGGGCCGAGCAGGAAGAGCGTCACGACCTGCGCGGTTTGGCTCAACACGAACGAGACGCCGCCCAGCGCCCAGCCGTTGAGTGAGCGCGCCCAGATAGAAGCTGCGACGGCACTACCAACGATGAGAACACCGATGCCGAGGAGAGCGAAGGTGAACGCGGTCGAAGCTGCTGCGAGCGCCTCAGCGGATGGGAGATCGACGGTGATCACCGGCCGCGCTTCGCGCGCGACGTCTTCGGCCCGCGACTCCAGACGCGGTAGGCGACATAGACCGTGCCCACAACGCTCAGCGCCAGGCCAGCCAAGAGGGTCACGATTGCCGCTTCGCTGAGCGCAAGGAGTCCGAGAAGTGCCGTCACCGTTCCAACAAGGATCCAGATGCCGCCGATGAATCGGTGCGACGCATCCCAGGCAGGCTCACTCTCAATGGTCCAAGGGAGGCGCACGCCAATGGTGTAGTTCTGACGAATGTTTGGCATGGCGTAGCCAAGGATGGCGATGAAGGCGCCGGCGGCGATCGGCACGGCGCGATCGAGTCGCGCCGCCTCACCGAATCCCGAGTTGATGATTGCTGACTGCACGACGGCGACCAGCAGCGAAAGGGCAACGACCACAATGGCGAGGGCGTCGCTGCTGCGGGCGATGTTGGCGCGCTTCGGGTCGTAGCGCACTGCGAGCCAGAGCAGCCCGCCGACAAGGGCGGTGGTGATCGGAACGATCAGGAGCGCTTCGCGACCGGCGAATCCATCGGCGACCCCGTTGATGTTCCAGTGGATCGCCAAGACGGCGTCGGCAGGGAGCTGCATGAAAGCTGCACCGGTGAAGAAGGCGGTTGCCGCCAGGGCGACGGTGCTGACCGCGCGGGCGTAGGGGTTCAGCTCCACAGGCGCCTAGAGCCCCTTCACTTCGGTAACGACCTGGGAGAGGACGCTCTTGGCATCGCCGAAGAGCATCGAGGTCTTATCGAGGTAGAAGAGCTCGTTCTCGATGCCAGCGAAGCCAGTCGCCATGCCGCGCTTCACCACAATGACCTGCTCGGCATCCTGCACGTTGAGGATCGGCATGCCGTAGATCGGTGAGCCTGGATCGTTCTTGGCGGCAGGGTTCGTGACGTCGTTGGCGCCGAGCACGAGAGCAACGTCGCAGGCGTGGAACTCCTCGTTGATCTCTTCCAGGTCGAAGAGGTGGTCGTACGGCACGTTCGCCTCGGCGAGCAACACGTTCATGTGGCCCGGCATTCGCCCAGCCACTGGGTGAATGGCGAAGCGCACGCGACCACCGCGCTTTTCAATCAGCTCAGCGAGCTCACGCACCGCGTGCTGCGCCTGCGCGACCGCCATGCCGTAGCCAGGAACAATGATCACGTTGCGCGCGTAGCCGATGCGCATTGCCGCCTCTTCTGGGGTGACGCTGCGTGTCGTGAGCCCCTCAGCACTCTTTGCGGAGACTGCCGCCTTCTCGCCACCAAACGCGCCGAAGAGCACATTTGCGAACGAGCGATTCATGGCCTTCGACATGAGGATCGACAGAATGAAGCCGCTGGCGCCGTCAAGGGCGCCGGCCACGATCAAGATGTTGTTGCCGATCGCAAATCCGGTGGCGCTCGCTGCAAGACCCGCATACGAGTTCAAGAGCGAGACAACGACGGGCATGTCGGCGCCGCCGATCGGTAGCACGAGGGTGACGCCGATGACGAGCGCAAGCACCGTCATGACGGCGAACATGATCAGTCCGGCATCACCCGTGGCGCCGCCCGACTGGGTGAGCACGAGCGTTACGTAGAGAACAACGGCGCCAAGGAAGACCGCGGCGTTGATCAGCTTCTGCCCCGGGAAGGTAACGGGGCGACCGGTGATGAAGCCCTGCAGCTTGCCGAACGCCATAAATGAACCCGTAATGGTGAGTGCGCCGAAGAGCGTCTCAAAACCGAGAGCGATCATCTTCACGACGCCAGGGCCGCCAGCGATGTCGCGGTAGTGCAAGAACTCGGCGATGCCGACGAGTGTGACGGCGAGCGCACCGAACATGTGGCTAATGGCGATACGTTGTGGCATGGCGGTCATCGGCACGAGCAGGCCCATCGGCAAACCGACAGCGCTACCAACCACGAGGCCGATGATGATGAACTGATAGGTGACGATCTCGTGGTTCAGCAGGGTGCCGATGATCGCGAGCAGCATGCCGACCGCTGCAAGCTGCATGCCGCGACGCGCGGTATCGGGCTTGGTGAGGCCGCGGAGGCCGAGGATGAACGCCGCCGATGCGCCGATGTAGGCGATCTGCACGAAGAGTGCGCCGATCTGCTGGTCGATCACTTTGGCGCCTCCGTCTTCTTGAACATCTTCAGCATGCGGTCCGTAATCACGAAGCCACCGACCACGTTGATCGTTGCTGCGGCAACGGCGACCATGCCCATGATGTTGATGAAGAGGGGTCGCTCAGCGCCGGCGATCACGATGCTGGCAACAAGACTGATCGCTGAGATCGCGTTCGTGGCTGCCATGAGCGGCGTGTGGAGAAGCGGTGGCACCTTGGTAATGATCTGGAAGCCGGTAAACGCGGCGAGCAGGAAGACGTAGACCTCCACGATCTGCGCGTCGACCAGCGTTGCTGACGCTGCTGCCGTCGCGGTGTCTGACGTTGTCACCGCAAGAAACGCAGCGGCGGCTCCGATCGCAGTCAGCAGTGCGGTCATGATGCCTTCACCGGCACAGCGCCGTTATGAACCACGAGCATCGGCCCGGTGACTTCATCTGCCGCGTTCACGTTCAGCGCACCGTTCTCGCCGCTCAGGTGCGTCAAGAGTGTGCGCACATTGGTAGAGAACATCTGGCTCGCATGGAGTGGGACCGACGCGGCAATGTTGGCGACGCCAATCAGCTGCACGCCGTGGCGCACCACTGTCTCGCCCGGAACGGAACCCTCAACGTTGCCGCCCGATTCAGCGGCGAGGTCGAGCACAACAGATCCTGGTCGCATGCTGGCAAGCATCGCATCCGTCACAAGAACCGGCGCCTTGCGCCCAGGGATCAGTGCGGTGGTGAGCACCAGGTCTTGGCTCTTGATGTGGTCGGCGATGATCGCGGCGTTCTGCGCCGCCTCGTCTTCAGTTTGGGCACGCGCGTAGCCGCCCGTCCCCTCGGCTTTTGCTGCGGGCTCAACGAACTGTGCGCCGAGCGAGCGCACCTGCTCACCGGCGGCGGATCGCACGTCGAAGGCGCTCACGACTGCGCCGAGGCGGCGCGCCGTGGCAATCGCCTGGAGGCCAGCGACGCCGGCGCCAAGAACGAACGCCTTTGCTGGGGCGATGCTTCCCGCCGCCGTCGTCAACATCGGCAGGAACTTGTCGAGCGCGCTCGCGGCTACGAGTACCGCCTTGTAGCCGGCGACGCCGCTCTGCGACGAGAGCACGTCCATGGACTGCGCGCGGCTGATGCGCGGCACCAGCTCGAGTGCGAGAGCGGTGAGGCCGCGCTCCTTGAGCGCTGGGATGAGGTCGTCATTGGAGCCAGGGGTCAACAGCGCAACAAGGGTGGAGCCTTTCGGCAACAGTGCCGCCTCGGCGCTGCTCGGCTTGCGCACCTTCACGACGATCTCGGGGTTGCCGCCACAGAGGGCGGCGGCGTCGGCGGCGAGCGTTGCACCCGCCTTCTCGTAGGCGGCGTCAAGGAACCCGGCCGCCTCACCGGCGCCACGCTGCACAACGATCTGGTGGCCAGCCGCCACCAGCTTGGTTACGGCGTCGGGAACGAGGGCAACGCGTCGCTCGCCTGAGGCTGTTTCGCGCAAGACGCCGATTCGCATGACTCCTCCTTTCGCTCGTTCTAGTTTAGGCGGGAACGTAGGTGCGGTAGTTCGGGCTCCACATGGCCCCATCAACGAGGTCAGCGGCACGCGCCCCGTCTGCGGCTGAGGCCCAGCCCGCCGCTGCGCCAGCCTCAATCACTGCGATGGCGATGGCGCGACTAATCGATCGCAGGTCCGCAAGTGGTGGATAGAGCGCGCCGCCGACCGGGGCGCTCTGTGCCGTTAGTGCAGCAAGCGTCTTCGCCGCAACGGTGAAGGCCTCGTCGGGGATCGACTTCAGTCGCCCGGCGATCGCCGCCAGGCCAACGCCAGGAAAGATGTAGACATTGTTCGCCTGGCTAATCGTTCGCGATGTGCCGCCGACCATCACTGCGTCAAATGGTGAGCCCGTTGCAACCACAGCGCGACCGTCGCTCCAAGCAAAGATGTCGCTCGGCGTCGCCTCGGCACAGGAGGTTGGATTCGAGAGCGGCCAGATCAGTGGGGCAGCTGCGGACGCCGCCATCGCACGAATCGCGGGCTCAGTAAATGCGCCGGCTTGGCCGCTCGTGCCGATCAAGATCGTTGGCTTTACCTGGCTAATGACATCAACGAGCCCCGCCTCTAACAAGTTGCCAATGCCGAGTGCCGCAACTGCAGCGCTTGAGAGTGCGAGCTCGCTCTTGCCGTCACCCAGCTCCGCACGTCCTTCGTGTACGACGCCCTTTGAGTCGAGGGCGATGATCGCGGTATCGAGTGCCGCTCCCTGCAGGCCAGCAGCAGTGAGCGTGTGGCGCAAGAGTCGCGCGATGCCGAGCGTTGCAGCGCCAGCGCCGTAGAAGAGAATCCGCTGCTCTTCAATCTTCTTGCTGCCTGAGCCACCACCAGCAACGATCGCCGCAATGATGCCGGCGAGTGCAACGGCTCCCGTTCCCTGAATGTCGTCATTAAATGACGGAACCGTATTCCGGTATCGCTCCAGAATCCGAATCGCGTTCTGCTGCTTGAAGTCTTCCCACTGAATGACACAGCCAGGGAACGCCGCCTGCACACCAAGAACGAACCTCTCAACAAATGCGTCGTACTCGGCACCACGCAAACGCGGCGTTCGGCGGCCCAGATAATTCGGATCAGCAATCAACTCGCTGTTGTCAGTGCCGACATCAAGTGAGACTGGCAGCGCCCATGTTGGCTGGATGCCGGCCGCAGCCGTGTATAGCGAAAGCTTGCCGATTGGAATGCCCATGCCACCGACGCCGAGATCGCCAAGGCCAAGGATGCGCTCGTTGTCGGTGACAACGATCAGGCGAATCTCTGCGCCGCTAGAGGCGTTGCGCAGCAGTTCAGGAATTCGCGGTGCATCTTCTGGTGTGATCCATGCGCCACGCGCACGGCGCCAGATCTGGCTCCAGCGCTTGCACGCCTCACCAACCGTTGGTGTGTAGACGATCGGCAGGAACTCTTCGACGTTCTCCACAAGGAGGCGATAGAAGAGTGTCTCGTTACGGTCTTGGAGTGCAGCGAGGCCGATGTAGCGCTCGAGTGGGTCTTGCTTGCGGCGGATTTTGACCAGCTCGACGGCGACCTGCTCCTCGAGGGTGAGGATCGAGGCCGGGAGGAGCCCGTCAAGGCCCAAAAGTCGTCGCTCCTCACGGCTGAAGGCGGTGTCCTTGTTTAGGGTGGGTCGGCTCAAGAGGGCCTTGCCGCGCTCCTTCACCGCGAGGGTGGCAGCGGGCGTTAGGTTGCCGTTCATCACCTGGGGGGCGCTTGGCGTGCTCATGTGAGGCGAAGGATAGCCCCGTCAGGGGTGTAGCATCGGCGCATGGCAGCCACGATCCTTGTTGTTGAAGACGATCCAGCCGTCGCGCTCGCCCTTGAGGTGGCGCTGAAGGGCGAGGGTTACCTGCCGCTCATGGCCGCGACCGGCGACAAGGGTCTCGAAGTCGGCATGAAGCAGGCTCCCGACCTGCTGATCCTCGATGTTCGCCTCCCAGGGATCGACGGCTTTGAGCTCCTCCGCCGACTGCGCGCTGGGGGCTCCAAGGCCCCCGTCATCATCCTGACCGCCCGCGATGAGGAGGTCGACACCATCCTTGGGCTTGAGCTCGGCGCCGACGACTACATGACGAAACCCTTCCGCGTTCGCGAACTGCTCACCCGGGTCAAGTCGCAGCTACGACGCGCCTACGGCGATCTCGCCGATGCGATGGGCGGCCGGGTCATTCGGGCCGAGGATCTCGTGATCGACCTTGAGCGCCGCAAGGTCACGCGCGGCGGCGCGCGCATCACCCTCACCCCAACCGAGTTCGAAATTCTGCGCATCCTTGCCGAGAAGCCGGGGCGCGTCTTCGGCCGTCGCGATCTTCTGGAACGTGTTCGCGATTATGACGCCGCGATTGCCGGAGACGAGAAGACGATCAATGTGCATGTCAGCCACTTGCGCGACAAGGTCGAGCCCGATCCAAACAAGCCACGCTTCGTGTTGACCGTGCGCGGTGTGGGGTACAGCTTCTCTGACCGCAGCGACCGTGGTGAACGGAGCGGCGCCTGAGCCCGCTTACCGACTCCCTCTACGGCGTACCACCCCGAGGGCTGCGCGCACGACTCACGATCGCCTTCCTTGGCATTGTAGCGCTCTCTCTTGCGCTCTCCGGCTACCTTGTTGTTGATCGCGTATCGCAAGAGTTTGAAACGCAGGAGCGAGCGGCGCAGACGGCTCGCACTGCTGCTGTCTCGAGTGCCGTTCGAAGCCTCGCGCAAAGCGTAGCGGGGACCAAGAACATCCTTGACAGCAGCGGCGAGCTCAACGCGGAGGTGCGTGAGCGATTCTTGCTGCAAGACCCGGAGTTGCAGCAGCTTGCGCTTGACATCGCTCGTGCAGATGTTCGCGTTCGATTTGGCACATGGAATCCGGATAAGGAGTTCTTCTCTCCTGCGGCTGAATCGGAGTTCCTCATTAGTTCCGATGGGGCGGTGCTTGAGCCTGGAGAGGCGCGTGACTCAATTCAGCTGGAACCGAGCGTCGTGATCATTGGCGGCGCCCCGTCGTCGATCAGCATTGAGGTCACGCTGATCTCGCCACTGACAACACGCGCATGGAGACTGGCGGGAATCACTGGAACGATCACGTTTGTTGGCATTCTCGCAATGATCGTGGCCATTGTTGTCTCTACAATCGCTGCAGCGAGATTTGCAAAGCCTGTTCAACTCCTCTCCGAAACGGCGACGGCGATCAGTGATGGAAACCTCTCTGCGCGTGTTCCGACCGGTATTGAGGTGGCGGCAAACGACGAAATGGTGGCGCTGCTTGACCAGTTCAATCTCATGGCTGATCGACTGCAAGGATCAATGCAGGCGCTACGCCGTGAGCGCGATCGTGGACAAGAGCATCTTGCCGATGTGTCACACGAGCTCCGGACGCCACTCGCCGCCCTCCGAGCGTTCGTTGATTTGCTACAAGATTCCACTACTGATGATGCAACGAGGAAGAGGCTCTTCGTTGAGGCTGGTCGACAGCTTGAGCGTATGGACGCACTCACCTCCAACATTCTTGAGCTCTCACGGTTTGATGCGGGGATTGCGCGCCCAGTCTTCGTGGTTGGCGACATGCGCTCAAGCGTGCGTGCAGCGGTGGAGCAGGCGGCTGCGGGTGCACGCCGTGCAGGTGTTGCGGTTGACGAGCGCATGCCGACACGCAAGGTGCTCGTTCGTCACGATGCTGCTCTCGTAGGTCAGGCTGTCGCAAACCTAGTCGCCAATGCGTTGAAGTTCACCCCACGAGGTGGCAGCGTTCTGGTTTCGGTGCAGTTGCTCTCCACTGGCGCGTCGACGGTGACCGTTCGCGACACGGGGGTTGGCATCTCGTCTGACGAGCTGCCACGCATCTTTGATCGCTTCTATCGCGGCACCGAGGGTCTAGCCGCGGCGAATCGGGCCGCCCGAGCTACCGGCTCTGGCCTCGGTCTGGCGATCGTGAAGTCCATTGTGGATATGCACGCGGGACGCATCGTGGTGGAGAGCCTCCCAGGAGAGGGGGCGAGCTTCGCGCTTACATTCCCTGCCGACCCCGAGGCGGTCGACGAAGAGGTCCCAGAGACCGCCGTAGCCGCATCTGGGCCGGCCACGCTCGTGAGCTTCGGCCGACGCGCTGCCGCTCTCCTCGGCGAGGTTGCGAAAACTTCACTCCGTCTTCGCCGAGTTCTACGCGCGGATCCCCCATCCTCTACGGTGAGTGAGACGCCCGCTTCATTGAGCGTGGCACCAGAGAGCACCGAAGCCCCAAAGGAGACACCGCGTGGTTGAGAAAGCAAAGCGCACCCCCGCCGCCCCAAAGAGGGTTGCAAAGAGCCCAGTGAAGCGCCGTTCGCCGCTTCGATTTGAGCCAGAGCCAGCCACCGGACCAGCCGCATGGATCACGCGCGAGAGCGGTCCTCTGCAGGCGGCACGCAATTCACTTCGTGTCGGAACCGGGTCTCTCAGCCGTGGCGGGATCGCCGGCATGCTTGCCCTCTCGCTCCTCTTCGGCGCGGGCGGCGGCGCTGCAGCAACAATTCTTCTTCTTGATGGGCTCTCTGGTGGTGACATCACGACGCAGATTCGGCAGACACTCGTCTCTGAGCAGTCAGCGATCGTTGCCGTTGCAGAGCGTGTCTCGCCCGCCATCGTGACCCTCGAGGTCACCACGCCTGCTGGTGACGCCATCGGCTCTGGCGTGATCTATTCAGCCGATGGCTGGATCGTGACGAATAAGCATGTCGTCTCCGAGGAGACTTCCATTCTTGTGCACCTAAAAGATGGCCGAGACTTTGTTGGAACCGTCTACGGCATTGACACTCTTACCGATCTTGCTGTCGTCAAGATTGACGCTGCCGGCCTACCTACCGCAACTCTTGGCCGCTCTGGTGGCATCAAGGTTGGGCAGACCGCAATTGCGATCGGCTCACCACTCGGCGTGTATACCAACTCGGTGACCGCTGGAATTGTCTCGGCACTTGGCCGTGATATCACCACAGAGAGCGGATCTATTAACGGCCTTATTCAAACGGATGCCGCAATCAATCCAGGGAACTCTGGTGGCGCATTAGTTGACTCGAGTGGTGCCGTGATCGGCATTAACACCGCCATCTCTACAGAGGGTTCAGGTATTGGATTCGCAATCCCTATTGATATCGCTCGACCAATCCTTGAGCAGGCGCTCGCGGGTGTTCCGCTTTCGCGTCCGTGGATTGGTGTGCGCTACACCGCACTTGATCTGCGAATCGCCAAGGAGAACAAGCTCGCTGTGAGCGCAGGTGCATGGATTGTTGGTGATGGAACGACCTCGCCGATCATCGCGGGCAGTCCGGCAGAGTCGGCCGGCCTCAAAGATGGCGACATCATCATTCAGGTAAACGAGACTCCCGTTGACGAGTCGCATCCGCTGCAGGATCTACTGGTGCAGTACTCGCCGGGAACCTCGATCACACTTACGGTGCTTCGCAACGGCGAGAATATGGCGATCATTGTGGAGCTTGGAGTTCGGCCGCGAGAGTAGGTTGTCTCGCTGACACACCTAAGGCGTTCGTACCACCTCAACTCCAGCCCAGTCCATTGGGGCTGCGACCGCGGCCTGCGGCTTACGTACGCGCACACGCACTTCGTACACCGTTGCGCCACTCGCTGCGACAACCTCCATCGCCCCGTCGGCAATGCGTTCGGCAAGTGCCTCAATGAGATCCGCGTGCCCCCCCGCGCCGACGCGCTCAACGGCAACACGAACGAGTTCGCTGTAATCGACTGAGGCGGCGAGGGCGTCACCACGCCCCGCTGGCGCAAGATCGGCATCAACTTCAACGTCGACAAAGAACGGCTGCGGCTTCTGGTGCTCCTCTGGGTAGACACCATGCGCCGCATCGAAGCGCACATTGCGCACGCTGATGCGGTCACGCTGGCTCGGGCGCGGAGCCCGGTCGGCGCGGTTCGGGTTGGGCCCGATGGCCTCGTCAGGCTGGTCGCCGTCCGCACGGAGAGCGGCGTCGATGACGCGCACTGCATCGCGGTTCTCCTGCACGTCATGCACGCGAACGATGTCGACCCCTGCCAAAGCGCCGAGTGCGCTCGTCGCCACGGTGGCGGCGAGGCGGTCGGCTGGAGCGCCGTCAATAACGCGCCCGAGCGTGGACTTGCGGCTCGTGCCAAGGAGAACGGGGTGGCCCAAATCACGCAGGGCGCCGAGCAGGCGCAGGCTTACGAGGTTCTGCGCGGGACCCTTCCCGAAGCCGAAACCAGGGTCGAGGATCAGCCGCTCTGGCGGAATCCCCAGGGCGCGGCCGCGCGCCGCAACCGCCGCCATCTCATCCATGAACTCCTCAGTGAAGTTGGTTGCGTGCTCGCCAACAGCGATCTCTTTGCGGTTATGCATGACGACAATCGGCACGCCGCGCTCAGCGGCGAGCTGGAGCATCTCATCGCCTGCACGCGTTCCCCAGATGTCGTTCAGCATGTGCGCCCCTGCTTCGAGCGCAGCGGCGGCCACCTCAACCTTCTGCGTGTCGGCGCTCAGCGCAAGGGTTGGGAGCACGCGCCGAAGCCGCTCAATCGCAGGGATCAGCCGGGCGATCTCGTCCGCCGCTGAGATTTCGGTGTGCCCTGGTCGTGTCGACTCAGCACCAAGGTCCAGCAGGTCGGCTCCGTCGCGCACGGCGTTGCGCGCGAGTAGCTCCACACGATCCAGCAGATCCTCTGTTGACTCACTCGGTGCCATGAGGCCATCGCCCGAGAAGCTGTCAGGGGTGACGTTCGCTACCGCCATGATGTAGGTGCGGCTCCCCCACACGGCGCGCAGCGGGCCAATCGTCGTCGCCGGAATCGGCGCGTACGAGTGGCTGATCGATTCGCGGTTCGTTGGGCCCTCGCTCATGTGGCTGATCCTGCCACGTCATCACGGCTCCCGTCATCTGGAAGCACACCGCGGCGCATGAGTTCGCCACGAATGGCACCAACGAGGTAGAGCGACCCTGCCGCAATGATTGGTCCTTGATGCGCTGCAGCTGCAAGAAGTGCGGCGTTCGGGCTTGCAGCGATCTGCACCTGCGCACCAAGTTTTGCTCCGCGCACTGCAGCCGCAAGCTGCTCTGGTGCGAGAGACCGCACATCACCAACGGTCGTGCAGATCACCTGCGCGCCGCGCAGCGTTGGAGACGTTGCCAGGGCGGCGCTCAGCGCAGCAACCGACTTGTCGGCCATCACGGCAAGGATCAACACGGGTGGCACGTTTCGTGCGCCGGTAGCGCTGAGAAGGTGTGGCGCGAGGTCGGCGAGTGAGGTCGCCAGTGCGGCGGCACCATCTTCGTTATGCGCACCGTCAAGAAGCAGATCGCGTTCGTCGCCACCACCGAGTGCGTTCGGAATGAGCTCCATGCGGCCCGGCCATCGCGCTGCTGCAAACCCAGCACGCATCTCTTCGTCGCTTACCGAGGCGATGCCTGCATCGCGGAGTGCGTCAAGTGTTGCAGCAGCAACTGCAGCATTTGCCCCCTGGTGTCGACCGAGCAGACCGACGCGCACCGCGCCGCGCCCTTCAAGTTCGACTTCGATGCCGTCGCGCCCGAGTGAGCGGGTTGTGCCAGCACGAGCAATCGTGAACGGGGCACCAACGCGCTGGGCACGATGGCGAATCACATCAAGCGCGCCACCTCGTTCGCTCGCCCCAATCACGGCACGGTCTCCGCGCACGATGATCGCCGCCTTCTCTTTGGCGATCGCTTCGATGGTGTCGCCAAGATATTGCTGATGATCTAAGCCAACATTGGTGACGACCGCGACCCCGCCGTCCCAGGCGTGCGTGGCATCAAGCCGGCCGCCAAGTCCAACCTCAACAATCGCCGTGGTGATCTCCTCCTGCCGAAGTGCCTCAAAGATGGCACCGACGAGGATCTCAAACTCGGTGGCGGGGCCGACGCGCTCCTCGATCTGATCGGCGGCATCAAGGGCGCGCGCGACCGCCTGGGCAAACGGGAGTGGGGCGAGTGGCTGGCCATCGATCTGCACCCGCTCGCGATAGCTGACCAGGTGTGGCTTCGGCGTGGTGGCGTGGCGAATCCCCGCCGCGCGGAGGGCCGCTGAGACGAGGGCCACAACGCTCCCCTTGCCATTCGTTCCGGCGACGAGCGCTCCGCGAACCCCTGTTTCGGGTGAGCCAAGAGCACGAAGGAGGGCGTTCGACCGCCCCAGCCCCATGCGAATGCCGAAGCGTCCGCGCGACTCAAGCGCTACCAGCGCGGCGCGCCACGCATCGGGGCCACGCCCTTCACCGACGGCAAGAACGACCTCAGCGCGTGCGCGCGCCACGCGATCGCGCATCTCGAGGATCAGCTGCGGGTCGCTCGGTTGATCAGGCATCGTTGGAGCGTAGCGGTCTCGGCGCGCTGCGTGCGAGAATCGCCCTATGGGACTCTTCCGTCGATCGAGTTCGAAGCCACCGCGGCGCGGCCTCCCTGGCCGCTCTGAGGGGTACACGCCCCCCTATCGCGTTGATTCAGCCTCTCAGCGATCCCACTCATCTTCGCGCAGCGTTGGCGGAACAATTGCGACCGCTCTCTCTACGTTTATCACCCTCTTTGTTATTGCTGGCGCGATCGGCCTCGCTGTCGTGATGCTTCCGATCATCACCTCTATCGGTGGAAACTCCACACCTACGCCACCGCCCGCCTCACTCGAACCGGGACGGCCAACCCTCACCGAGCCGAGCGAGCCGATCACAGCGGCCGCAACAATTACGGTGAGTGGCACGCTGCCGCAGGACCTCCTTGACAAGAGTGACGCGATTATTCGCATCATCATCACCCGCGATGATGGCTCGGTGATCACTGGTGCTGAGATCACCATGCCGAAGACTGCAGGCTTTGACGTCGCGAAGATTCCTCTCTCCGCTGGCACCAACATCATTGAAGCGGTTGTAGTGGTGAATGGCGTCGAGGGAACGCACTCAGTCCCAATCACCGTTGTGCGCGATACCACTGCACCATCGCTGACAATTACAACGCCCACCCCGGGTGAGATTATGAACGGTGACTCGGTCACCGTTACCGGAAAAACCGACAAAGATATTGATGTTCAGGTGCGCAACGAGACGACAGGAACGATCGAAGGTGGAAGGTCGACAACAAAGGGTGCGTTCTCGATTGGTATCACACTGCGTGATGGCACAAATGTATTGACGATCACGGCGACAGATGGTGCCGGTAACCAGACCTCAAAGAGTGTTGAGATCTCAACGAGCGCATCAGTCGGACGAATTTCCATCGTGTTGAATCCAGAAACGATCATCCTGAGCAACAGGAGAAACTTCCTGATCACCGCGACGGCAACTGATTCAAGCGGCGCTGCTGCTGCAAGCGTTCGGGTGTGTATGTACGTCACGCCATACGGTGGGCAGCCAGACCCAATCGCGCCTGGTCTATGCACAACATCAGACGTTAATGGTCGTGCCTCTTGGAACTATGCATTCCCAGACAACTTCAACACGGAGGGGCGTGGCCTCGTCACGGTGACGTACGAGCTCAGCGTTGGTGACCCGATTTCGGGAACACAGAGTTTCCGTGTCTACCTGGTAAAGCCGTGAGTGCTGCACCGGCTCTCACCTGGCGTTGCCCAACGTGCAACGCAATTCAAGAGGAGTCTGGTCAGTGTTGGGTGTGCAAGACGCCTACCGCTTCGTGTGGAAGTTGCCGACACATGCGCCGCTCCGTTATTGGCAAGGTTTCGTACTGCGGCATCGACAAGAAGCGCCGCCTTGTTGCCGAGAGTGACGTGAAAGAGTGCTGGACAGCACCAGTTCCGCTTCAGGCCGCCGCGCAGCACGAGCGCGGCGTGGACGGAACGCTCCCTGAGCGCCCCCGACTCACCTGGGCGAGTGGCGGACTCTGGGAGGGGCTCGAGGCCTAGCCCCGCTACGGACAACCGGTGATCGGCGTCCCTGCTGGCGCACTGGTCAGAATCGTAACCTCGCTCCCAAGCGCAAGCGGTACTCCCGCGATTGGCGAGAAGGTATCGATGCGATCTGTTGGGTCCAGCGCTGACGCCGAGGAGAGCGTGAGGCCGAGCTCAAGCACTGCTGCAGTCGCCTCTGCGACGCTCATGCAGTGCAGGTTGGGCACTTGCGGCCAGCCCGCCTCACTCGCACTTGGCGATGGGCTCGGAGATGGCTCGGCTCCCAGTGAGATCACAATGTCGATTGCCGTGCCGCTCGATACCTGCACGCCAGGGCGTGGGTTCTGTTGCAGAACTTCGCCAGCGGGAACAGTGTCGGAGTATTCCGAGAATGTCGCACCTCGAACGAGCCTCGCTGTAGCTAGCGCGGCGATTCCGTCCGCTTCGCTCATTCCCCGAATGTCAGGGACCACAACAAACCCGCTCCCAGCGACAACGCGAACCTCAATGACGGTGTTCAGTGGCACCAGCGTCTCGCTGCCAGGTGACTGCGAGAGGATCGTGTCGACGGGCTGGTCAGACGAGGTCACCCGCTCAACCACCTGTACGCGCAGGCCAAGGCCCTCAGCGATAGGGATTGCCTCGGCCAGCGTCAGCGTGGTGAGGCTCGGAACCTTCACGTTGTTATCTGGGCCACTTCCGGCCGAGAAGATGCGGAGCGCCAGGATCACACCGCCGACGAGGAGGAGCGCGGTGAGAGCGACGCCACCGATCGCCAGGATCATGGTGCGCAGCGACATCGTGTCGCCTTCGCCAGAGGGATCCTCGTCGCCAACGTCGTTCGGGTCTGGAAGCATCTCGGGCTCACCCGGTCCAACCTCCGCTGCAACCCGAGCCACGCGCGTCCCCGCAAGGGCGCGCGGTGCACCAGCCGCTGGTCCGACCGGCCGCGATGGAACGGCGGTGCGATTCGCCTGAACCACATACGTTTCAAGAGCGTCGGCGGCTGCCGTTGCGTTCACATATCGTTCGTTCGGCTTCGGCGCCAGCAGTCGCATGGTGATTAGGTCAAGCTCGGCTGAGATGTCGGGTCGCAACTCGCGTGGTGATGGGGCGGGCGACTGGCCGCGGCGCTCCTTCAGCGCTGCGCCGCTCAAGCTGTCAAATGGTCGTCGGCCGGTCAGCAACTCAAACAGCACGACGCCGAGGCCGAAGAGATCGGACGATGCGGATTGCGGGCTGCCCGCCAACACCTCTGGCGCAAGGTACCCAACTGAACCCTCTGGACGCTGGCCGCTGCGCGCCGCAGCCTCACTCCCGTCAACCTCATGCATCGCCTGTGCAATGCCGAAGTCGGCGATCTGCGCGCGCCCTTCACGGTTGATCAGAATGTTTCGTGACGAGACGTCGCGATGAATGATGCCGCGAACGTGTGCAGCGGCGAGGCCACGAGCGACTTGCGCTGCAACGGCCGCGGCGCGACGTGGCACAAGTGGTCCAACACGTCGCAACATAGAGGCGAGGTCTTCACCGTCAACAAATTCCATGATGATGGCCGGTGATTCACCGTCTGGTGCAACGTCAAATACGGCAGCCACGTTTGGATGCGCAACGATTGCCGCGGCGCGACCCTCGCCACGGAACCGATCAGCGGCGGCGGGAGACGTCGCTAGTG
>Ga0209400_1001578_pt1 | contig 18056 bp, 34 predicted proteins | sample M_130807_EF_Meta_FD_187313 | JGI IMG/M metagenome (GOLD analysis project Ga0209400, IMG submission 187313) | Freshwater microbial communities from Lake Montjoie, Canada to study carbon cycling - M_130807_EF_MetaG (SPAdes) (version 2) | ecosystem: Environmental > Aquatic > Freshwater > Lake... | reverse complement strand
CATGACACATTATGCACGATGAAGGTAACTTCGGGGAAGGTTTGCCAAGACATGGCAGATGATTATCGAAAAAACCTGCACCGAATGAAATCCTACCGCGATGTTCTTAGCCTGATGGAGAAGGAAGAAGTAAATTTAAGATCAGGGAAGGCAAATTTAAAGGAATTATCGGAAACGATAATGAGTTTAACGGAAGATCGGACAACAAAAGTGAAGCCAGTCAAAGATCTGATCATCGAAATCATCGATGAGATGGAAGGTAAGGCAGTAAAGGAATGTTTTACCACTGGATTACTCAAAGTAGATCGCGCATTGAAGGGTGGGATGCACAAAGGAGAGATGATGACAGTAGCATCTGAGACTGGCGGTGGCAAATCCATCTATCTTGTCCAAGCTGCACTCGCAAATCTACAAGAAGGCAAGTCAGTTTTGTTCTTTAGCCTTGAAATGAAGGCAAAAGACATCCTAACTCGCATGGCTTGCAACCTAGCAGGGTATGCAATTAGAGAACCAGAGGATTATAAGAACGCAAATCAACATGAACTAACCAAAATCAGCACCGCATTGTTGCAATTACACAAGTTACCCATCGAAATCGTGGATGGAGTGTCAGAAATTGACGAGATTGAGGCCAATATCAACCGATACGTTGGAGAAAATCGGGCAGACGTAATTGTTGTGGATTATTTACAAATCATTTCATCTGATGGTGACGAAAATAGAGAAAGTCAGATTTCAGAAATCGCAAGAAGGCTGAAACTGGCAGCACTAAAGAACAATTCAATCATGCTCACAGCTTCTCAGTTGAATGATGATGGAAGATTGCGCGAATCACGGGCAATCGGAATGCACTCTGACCAAGTAGTGTATATCGAACACATCAAGGAGAAGAGTAGGCTGACAATCAAGAAGAACCGGCGAGGCGCGAGGAACTACATGACTGAAATAATCATGCGTGGTGACATCTCAAAACTTGAGGAGGTTTACTAATGACAACTGACCAAGCATACGGAAAAGCATTGAAGTATCTGGATGCGGCAAACGCTATCTGGGAAGCTAATGACAAGGAAAGATATTGTATCGCAGAGAACTACCATAATGAAGGAATGAAAATTAAGAACCAATACTTCTCTGAAACAAAAGTATTGACACAGATACAAGATATTGATTCAATGCTCCCATGAATGACACACCAGAGACAAACAAACTTCTCTCCGATCTTCTTTCCGAACTTGGAACCCTCGGGCGGCACAACTGCCCAGAGCTATTGGTTGTTCATGCTCGCAAGCTAGAGCGCGAGCGCGACGAAGCGCATTCCATTTTAGAGCAAGTTACGGATCGACTTGAACAAGCAACGATTGAGCTAATTAAATTGCAATCACAGCGCGACGAGGCGAGGGAGGCGTTGGTATCCGAACGTGCGCTTGCAGATCGACTGGCAGAAAATCTTAAAATAGCTTGCCACGCTTGGAATAATCCAACTGAACATCCCGCGATTACCGATTGGAGGCAATCACGCCATGAATAACACACCAGAGACGGATGCGGAAACTATGAGCGATGGAGTCGAGACGCTTACAAACCAATCGGATTCTACTGCTCTTTACCAAAAGCTATGTGATGCGGTTTGTGAGATACAAGGTCTTAGACGCGAGCGCGACGAGGCGAGATTTTTACTCAAAGCCGCGCAATCTGCATTAGACGCAATACATTTAGAGGTTGGAGCTTGGATTAAAACAATGAAGGAGAACACCGATTAAAATGACAATAGACTACGACAGAGATCAATTAAGTTACGCTTTGGCAAATGCTTTAAAAGAGCGCGACGAGATTCAAGAAAAATACGACACGCTTGCAGTAGAAAATATGCTGGATGTTCATAAACTTTGCAAAGAGCGAGACGAGGCGAGGCAAGCTTGGTATGAGATGCATTCAAGCTTTGAACGCAGTCGGGACGAGGCTGAAAAGCTGATGCGCGAGCGCGACGAGGCGAGAAAGGAAATTGAAAACGAAATGAAATGGCATCATCAAACTCATCAAGAGTTAGTTGAGGCTCAATGCAAATTGTTAGATATAGAATATGATAAACTCAAGAGCTAAAGGAGCAAGAGGTGAGCGTCAGTGGCGGGATGAACTTCGTGCCGAAGGCTACACTGCTAAACGTGGACAGCAACACGCAGGAGGTCAAGACTCACCAGATGTAGTCTGCGAAGAATTAAAAGGTAAACTCCACTTTGAAGTTAAGTGCGTACAGAATTTAAATTTAGATAAGGCTTGCGAGCAGGCTGAGCGAGATGCTAATGGAATTGGGTGGGCAGTTGCTCACAAAAAAAACAATAAGAACTGGAAGGTAACAATCCCTGCCGACTTGTTCTTCAAACTACTAAGGGATGGAATTGATGGACTATGAAAAAACCAACAGGTAAGGCCGCGAAGGTGGCTAAAGTCATGGGCGAATACAAGCGTGGAACTCTCCATGCAGGAGTAAACCCTAAAGGCCCGAAGAAAGCACCACTCGCTAAGAGCCGCAAACAAGCAGTGGCAATTGCATTGCGTTCAGCCGGAGTTAAAAAGAAGAAATGAAAACTGGTCTTTACTCCAACATTAACGCCAAACGCAAACGCATCGCCGCTGGTAGTGGCGAGAAGATGAGGAAGGTTGGCAGCAAAGGCGCACCAACTGCGAAAGCATTTAAACAATCAGCAAAAACAGCAAAGAAAAAGTAACAAATAAATCAAAAAAAAATAATTATATGAAAAAACCAACAACTAAATCAAAAACGCACAAAATGCCAAATGGCAAAATGATGACAGATGCCGCACACAAGAAAATGCACGAAAAAAAAGAATCTAAAAGCATGAAGAAAATGGAACGTAAGCGTGGATACAAATCCTAATATATGACACTTAAAAGATGGTATTGGGACGAGTGGCCATACGGAAGATAATATGGAAAAGAGATTCACGAAGGTAGTTAAAAACCCAAAGACTGGCAGGACTAAGACTGTGAAGTATGGTCAAGCTGGCAAGGCTAAGGATGGCAAGGATCGTATTAGACCCGGAACATCCAAAGGTGATGCGTATTGCGCCCGTTCAGCAAAGATTAAGGGAGATTGGAAGAGTGATCCAAATTCTCCTAATAACCTTTCTCGCCGCAAATGGAAGTGCAAGGGGTCTAAATCAATGAAATGAAGATCAACGGCAAAGAAATAGAAGGAAATGTTAGTCTGAATGATGGTCGAGTAGGGTGGAAGTACCCACTAAGATCAAAGGAAATCTCTAAAGCCTGCGAAGACTTCTTTGAAAAAAGAGCCATGAAACAATACAACCTTACTAGAAGACATAAGAAAAATAATGAATTGCCCGAAGTGTGAATCACCTACTGAAGTAATAAATAGCAGAAAGAAAAATGGTACAGTATCTAGAAGGAGAAGTTGTCAGTGTGGGGAAAGGTTCTCAACTAAAGAAGTAATTACTGATTCTACACAAGTTACTTTTAAAGAGGTAGTCAAAGCACTATCCATGACCAAAGCTGTAACTGGTGAGTGGACAGTAAAGGTAGATGAAAACACACCAGAGTGGGCAAAGAAAATGTTAATCAACTTATAATATGGATAACGAAGAACAAATAGATCAGTTTCAAAAGAAACTAGATAAGCTAGTAAATACTTATTCAGAAGAATTTGACCTATCTATAGCTGCGATGATAGGTATCTTTATATGTAAGATATACGAACTATTAGCTAACTCAAACGACGACGAAGAAGAGGATGAATTAGTATGAAAAAAATAGATACATTTCTGACAAAAGCACTGGATAAAATGTTCCAGTATGTAGGATTTGAAAAGTTTGATCGGGAGTTCTCAAATCAAGAAGGTTGGTATTCCAAGAAAACTTGGACTGAAGAACAATCTAATGAATTTAAAGATTGGTTTATTAAAGAATACGCCAAAACATTTAAAGACAAGTCCGCTGAAAAAGAATATCAATGGTTCAACCTTATGTGGGGGTGGAAAGTAGATGACAAAAAATGAGCTGTGGGAAATATACTGCACAAAGAACCCATCATTTGAAGAAGATGGAAATGTTACTTTGTCAACTAAGGGACTACGAAAAATGTTTGAAACAACATGGGATCAAGCAATCAAATCAACCCCCAGAGGGCCGCAAAGGGATAAAGTAGTAGATGACCTGATGAATATCTTTGGAATGCGGTAACTATCGTAAACGATAATATGAGCGACACACCAGAGACGGATGAGCTAATTTTAAGGGCTGAATTTGGCCCAACTGGTTGGGAATGGCGACAGCATTCCAGACGGCTTGAGCGTGAGCGCGACGAGGCGAGGGAGGCTTGGTATGAGATGCAATCGAGCTTTGAACACAGTCGGGACGAGGTTGAAAAGTTAATGCGCGAGCGCGACGAGGCACACAAAATAGCAGAGCGAGCGATTGATGACCTAGGATGGTTTAACGAGACGAATGCACAGAGACTCCGCTCCGAACTCAATAAACTCAAGGAGGACGCGAAATGACAAACGAACAAATCAACATTGCAATCGCGGAAGCGTGCGGCTGGAATCCACCACCAGAAGGAATGGGAAACATGACACATGGAGGAGGTAAATTTATGTCTTCTGAGGAGTGGAGGAAATCTCACCTCCCCAACTACTGCGACTGCTTAAACGCTATGCACGAAGCAGAACGTGCCAGCACCATCTTCAAATCTTGGCGAGCTACCAAGGCGTGGATGGACAACCTTTGCATTTGCAGCGACCTCGGACGTTTTCCCGAATCCGCCCCTGACTGGGCGTTTGTTCTACAGGCTACCGCCGCCCAACGCGCAGAGGCGTTTCTGAAAACAATAGGAAAATGGGAGGGCGCGGGATGAACTGGGATGAATATGCTATGAGTATAGCCGAGGTAGTGGCTAAGAAGAGTAAAGACCCATGGCATAAAGTAGGAGTGGTGATACTCAGAGAAGACCATTCCATAGCCTCAGTTGGGTATAACGGATTCCCTCAAGGTATAAAAGAAGATTGGTCAGACAGAGAAGAAAGGAAGAAGTATGTAATCCACGCAGAACAAAACGCGCTGAGATATACTAACCCCGGTGAGGGAAAAGTACTGGTATCTACTCTACTACCATGTAGAGACTGCTTAAAGACCATAGCCGCCTATAAGATAAAGAGAGTCCTCTACAAAAACGTTTACCAAACAGACCCCATAGCCCTAGACATAGCAGAAAAAATGGGAGTCACTCTAATCAAATTATGACAAAACAAGAAGCAATACAAGAACAGATAGACAAGATAATGGATTCCTTTGATTTTGAAAGAGTCCATAAAATCATGAAAGTATTAAACTGGGAGTGGCACGAACAAGGAGTACCAGACATATACTTACTAAGAACGGCAGCTAGGAAACACCTTAAAAGCGCAGCTGAAATCAATGGAACCTCATCGTCAGGCGGACTGACTGCAAACTACACAGAGCATAAAACGTGGCTAAGACTAGAACTCCACTTCGGCTTAGACTCAACTCCAGATGGGACAGAATATGAATGATGAAATCATGGCCCTAACCCTAGCATGGAGCATAGTAGTAACCTGCTTCATCATAGAAACAATAACAAGGAAATGAAAGCCTGCCACCAAGCCTTCCTAAACTACTACCCGTGGCTAACCAAATACGAAGACTTCAACGTATGGTTATTCTCCCAAGAACTAATCTGCACAACATTCAGACAAGGCTGGGCAGCATCTAATAATAATTCAAAAGCACATTCAATATGAAACAAGAACAAGAAATACTCCAACTAATCAAAGACACAGTAGATAAATTCAAGTCTGAAGATGAACACAAAGACAGGATGTTCAACCTCGGAGAAATAACCGATAACATAGGAAACCGCCAAAGGGTATGGCTAACCTTCACATCGACTAATATGAAACTCAAGAATAGAGAACTCTAATTATCGGTAACGATAATACTAATCAGCGTATATTCTAAATATATCCAACTTGGAGTATATTCGCCATTTCAGAATAGCTAACCATACGACATTAGCATAAGACATAGGGCGAAGCATAAGACATAGGTCAGCGTAGCTGCATGGGTAGCATAAGACTTGTCAATAGACTATATTGACATACAAAATGGCAGTTTTTATGGGGAGAGGGGTATACCGCTTGCAGCATCCGCGAGTTGGGCATGGTGGGGTAGCCGGGTACCGGCATCGGCCTGCCACAGAATAAGAGATTCCTTCCATCGCTGCATAACGATAGAAGACTTGGCAAGAATAATCTGCACTATTAACTAGCCGAAAAATTATCGTGCACGATACGAAAAAAACATCTAATGCTATTGACGTTCACGCTGACCTGTGCTAGTATCTTAATAGTGGCCGAGGCACGTCTCGCGCTGCGATTTGATCTGTGACATTTGAATTTACTTTTTAGCTTTCGGCAATCTGATGGCAATTAGTCCACTATGGCAAGGGATAAACCTTGAAGGCACTAAATCTGTGCTTTGCTTGTGGCCGTCAGATAAACCGAAAGACTAAACATGAAAACAGCAAACAAAAAAACAGCGACAGCAAACCTTAGCGTAGTCCGTGAGCCATTGGCAATTGACCAGATGTTCAAGAGAAACTCTCTTGGGTATATGGAAAGCAGCAAAGCAGCCGATATCTCAACAGAAGACGCTGTGGGTTATGTCATCACTAAGCTCGACGCCGGGCAATCTGCTATCAGAGACGCAATCTTATTTAGTGCATGGGTATTTAAGAACAAGCCAGAAGAGCAGAGCAAAGCTTACGCTGAACAGCTCAAGGCACGTTGGAGCGGATCGACAATACCGAACCTTATCAGCATCTCGAAAGCCCTCCCCTCATTTGAGGACAAGGGTCTCAGCATTGACAAGGTAAAGGATCTGTATGCGCTACGCGAAGTGTCGAAACTCTTAAAGGGTGATAACACTAGCTCGCAAGCGGTCGCGCTCCTTAATGAGGGTAAATCGCCTAGGGCGGTTAAGGAGTCGATCCAGCCGAGTAATAAACCAGAAAAGCATGAAGAGACTAGCGCGCCAGTTGCCGTTAACGTAGCCGACGAAGCCGATAAGATGGAAACTCTCATCTTAACATATGTTGACCGATACGCGAAACTAGGAGAGCACGAAGCACGTTTAAAGCTAACACGTCAAATCATCGCAAAGATGGTCATCGGAAACTATACGTTCCTCCCATCGGATGCATCAAAAGCCGTTGAAACATTGAAGGCTAAAAAGTAAATGAGTATACAAGAAAAGGTATTTCTGAAGGTACTTGTGATCGCGCTTATGGTCGCGTTCATTATCTTTAGACTCCTCTAAAAAATTGGGTGATCACTTCGGTGGTCACCCTTTTTTGTGCCCAAAAATAATCTGAGATTCGCCAGCTTCAAACTGCTTGCTCTTCCCCTTCTTCCACTTCCCCTTCGTTATCGTAAACGATAGCCTCTTCCACTTCGTTACGTTCCCCACTTTCTCCTTCCACGTATTGCCCGGATATTACTTCCACCTCTTCCGCTTTCTGTGGCCCAGTCATGTGCAAGCTGATCATCGCGTTCACGCTCATTGCCCGTTTATCACCAATGTTTTGGTCATCCAAGCCAAGCGTTCTGCGCGCCGTCTTGTCTAATTCTGACAGCACTTCCAAGCGTTCCCTTTGCTCTTTTATGTTGCCCATCTTCTTTCTGGCAACTATCTCCGCCCTTTCCTCGCTCACTTGTTTGAGCATAAACCTCAGATGCTCTTCGGTTTGATCCTTCATTGCGTCAATGATTGTCTTCTCAATCATGCCCGTCGATTGCACACGGATTAGCTGACGCTGCTTCGACCACTGACCCTTAATCATTACGTTCTTCACATAGAAGCGTGAGAGTCCATTAAACTCTGGCATCTTTACTATGTCCGCGATTTCGTTTCCCTGTATGTATAAAGCCCTCACTTTATCCATGTCCCATTTCTTTCTCGCATCAACGTGCTTCTTTGCTTTCATGGCCGAAAAGTAGATTATCGGTTACGATAAATCAATAAAATTATTTTGACTAAATGTGAAATAAATACATATAACTATTGACAAAGTGGGTGTCTTGTGGTATAGTATTAATAGTCGGGGGAGGTAGCGTCTTCCAATGACAATCGATCATTTACCAGTTTAGGTTTTCAGTTTCGGTTTTTCGTGTGCCGTTGGCATTATCGTAAAAGATAATGTCAGCGGTGTAATGCGGATTTGGTTATCGTATCCGATAATTCAAAGCGGTGACAATCCCGTAAAGCATAACGCAAACGCAGAGTCATAACACACGAAACAAAATGAATAAATCAATCGATACAACTAAAGATATCGTATCCGATAAAGGTAACAAGTATACTATCCCGATTGTTACTGCCGACGAGATGCATGACATCATGTTCGGTATGGGCGGTCGCGGCTGGTGCTTAACCTGTGGTGAAGAGGTCGATGGCGTTGAGCCTGACGCTCGTCGTTACCATTGCGAATGCTGTGACAAGCGCACAGTATATGGAATGGAAGAACTTCTTATGATGGGGCTTCTTATTATCGAATAATATGAGAAAACATATACCATTTGAGATAAGCTATCCAATTCAAGTTTGCTTGGTAGTTGCAATTAAAAGGCACTGGCCAATGAGGTCAGATAAGTATTGGCGCAAAACACTCCGCGAGTATGTCGCAGCATTGCGATATATGCAAAGCAGGTAATTAGCCACTCTGTTCTGTTATCGTTTACGATAGCAGGACAGCAGGCTGACTACAACCAGTCGGCGAAAACACGAAACAAATGAACATATAGAATAGTTAGACACTCTGCCGATTATCGTAAACGATAGTCGGTAGCAGTCTGACATATAACCATGTCGGAAAACACGAAATGTATATTATACACGAAACCAATGACATTGTAGTAATCGCTACAATCAACAGCAAGAACCGCAAAACAGGCAAGAGCGTTCAGATTTGGATTATGGATGCGCGTATGCATCCTACCGAGTCACGCAAAGGCCCGGACGCAGACAATCAATGCAATGGCTGCGAGTTTGCATCCAAGCAAGGATGTTATGTGAATGACAATCCTCTCGGTGCAATCTGGCGAGCATATCAACGCGGCTCCTATGGATATCTCCATATGGGAACACGCGAATGGTATGACTTCTTCTCTGTGCCTTACGTCCGCTTCGGTGCTTATGGTAATCCATCCCACATTCCTCTGGAAATGGTCTATGACATTGCCAAGCTCGCCAAGCGTATCACAGGATACTTCCATGACTGGCATTCTATGCCTGCGCCACTTGCCAAATCATATGGTAGATACTTCATGGCATCTACCAATGCAAGCAATGTGGAGTATGCTAAGAACCTCGGTTTGCGGACGTTCACTGTCAGCAACGAGCCTATCGTTAACGATATCGAATGTCTTGCAGATGCTAAGGGTCTATCTTGTTCAGAGTGTGGATTGTGTGACGGCAACTATCGCCGCTCTTCCCTTCCTTCCATCTGGATAAATCCTCATGGATATCAAAAGCGCAAGGCTATGGAAGCAATGGCATGAGCGTAAGAAACCTTCTTATACTCATCATGCTCTTCCAAATAGTAGTAGCTACTCTCATCCTATGCTCGAAATAAGTAAGGTAAAAGCAAAGAAGTTATTCTATGCGATTCCTATCAAACAAATCGGCGTTGTCCGCGCCACCACTCCCAAGAAACAACCTGTCACAATCATAACAAAGAAAGACAAACAAGTCCTTCGCGTATGTGACGGCAAGTATTGGGCGTAGTCAGACACTCTGGTGTTATCGGAAACGATAACGCCAGCAGTCTGCTTACATGGTGTAAGTAGAGAAACCAAACACAAAACCAAATGCAAACATACTATAAAAACGACAACGGCAACTTCATCCAAGCTGAAATCAGTTCAGAAGATGCAATTGCAATCCTCATCCAGTCGGCAGTCACCAATGCTGTCAACAAGGTCAATAACCTCATTATTGATGCTGTTATTATCCGTGTTAACGATGCAGTCAGTAATGCTAATATCCAAGGTAAAGTCATAGAACATCTTAGCTCAATGGATATTCACGATATGGTTTATGAGAATGTGGGAAATGCAATTAAAGATTACGATTACGATGGTGTAATCGACAATGCATTAGATGCTATAGACATCGACGAGATGGTTTCAGAGAAGGTCACAGATCACTTAGACTCTTCTTCCATTCAAGTCAGAATCAACTAATCAGACACGCTGCTCATCCTCGCGGGTGGGCAGTAGTCTGGTTATCGTTCCCGATAATCAGTAAACACGAAACAACAAACCAATAATATGACAAGAGAACAATACTTAGAAGAAAGAATCTATGATGAACATGAATACATAGATGTCGAAGAAGCTACTATTGAGATGCTCAATGAAACATATAGTTTCAAGCAGATCGGTGGCCCATTCACATATATGTCCGCTGGTGATGTTCTGAAAGAATATGACTATGCCGCCTTCCGTGAGACAGTGAATAACTATCAGGATCAAATGATCCGCGATGGTAATTGGATTGAGTATGATCAAGCCTGCTGGCTCCCAGAAGCTCAGAAGCTGATCGACTATGTCACAGATGCCATCAAAAATGTTGATCCTTTCCACGTCGAAGATGATCAATATCGCGGGTGGCATTACTATGATGACATGGTTGTATCTCAAGGCCCATTCAACTCGCCCGAAGATTGCTACAATCACGCTTGTCCGTAACCAGACACTCTCCTCATTATCGTTCACGATAGTGGGGAGTAGTCTGACTACAACCAGTCAGAGAAACACGAAACAATGATAGACTATAATAACATAAGAGCAACAGTAGCAGACATAAAAAATAAACATCTTGCAATTCTTCAAGAAAAAGAACAGCAAGAAAACGAGGAGACAGATAAACTTCACATTCGTTATGAACTTGCGCGAGTTGGATTAGTTCATCTTAAAAAGCAATTAGAAGTTGTTTTTGAGGATTCTAATAAATTGTCGAGGTTACATCTTACAATAACCCATCGCCGCAATACTGATGATCCTGATGGTATTTACCATTGGAATGGTAATATCTATGGAACTCACCATCATTACATTGATATCAGACATACTTATGGTCTTGGGTCAGTTGGAACAATTAGAATCTATGCATCGTGCGAACCTAACCTCCGGGTGTTCTATGGTGCAGATATATATGATCCCGATGGAAAGAATAATTACCTCAATAGTATTCTCCACCAATTCTGCGAATCAAAAGAAGGAGGAAAGCTGTCCCTTGTTACAAACCCTAACGATATCGTTCAATCTCATGCAAATGTCATGGGCAAGTTGTTAGCACAAGCAGAAATGTAATCAGACACTCCAGTCATTATCGGAAACGATAGTGGCTGGCAGTCTGGTAGCAGATGCTATCAGAAAAACCAAATGAGAACACATAACCTATACAAACAAAAACCTATGTATACAATAATAGAACCACAGCAGTTTGAGCTTTATGCTCTTCTACAACTCAAGTCAGCACTCAAATTAGAGTGTGCTGGCATGAAGCACAGCAGAGGATCAGTCTACGCTAAAGTCAAGAAAGACTTTGGATTCAAAGGCAACAAGCAGTCTGTCCTTGAACAACTCATCCATCACATAGACAGCAAATACAACCAATGAGTGCCATCGAAAAAACACAACATACCTGCCTTCCACCAGAAGCCTACATCCACCTTTGGAAGAAATCTGAAAAGTCAGAACCACCAAAGTTTAAATCAACATACACTCCTATAAAGAAATGAACATACAAGCATTGCTTGATACTCTTGAGTTTTCTCAACCCATGTCCACTACAACTAAGCGTGGCCCTCGTCTTCTTCGGAAGGCGAGCGTCACGCCTGAGTTTTGGACTTTATACCGGGAAGATAAGGATGACTACAAACAAGTCATGGGAGACTTAGGTCTTCAGCTTTCCAAGTTCAGAGATGCTTGGGAGATTGCTTGGTGGTCACGCGCCGACTTATCGTTTCCGACAATACCTTCCTCCTCACCGGAGAAGGTTGAACCAGAGGTTAAGTATGACCTTCCCCCACTCATCTATCCCGAAAAGTTATTTGAGTATCAATTAACTTCAGTCCAGTTGGCACTTCGTTCCATGTCTAAATACAATCGTGCATTGCTTGGGCATGGCACTGGCATGGGTAAGACTGCCATCGCACTTGCTGTGGCCCGTGAGCGCGGCAGGAAGGTTGCTGTGATCTGCCCCAAACCCATCACCACCGACTGGCATAGGCTTGCCAAATACCTTGGCGTTGAAACCTACGAAGTTTGTGGGTGGGAGTGGGTCAAGACCGGCAAGAGCAAGATCGGTAGGTGGACAGATGATAAGAAGAAGGAATTCCAATTCATGCTGCCGCCAGATACTGATCTTGTCTTCGATGAGGTTCACCGCGCCAAAGCTCAAGGTAACACACAGAATGCCTTTCTGCTCCGCGATGCTGTAGTCCAAAACATCCCCACCATAGCATTATCGGCTACGATAGCTGATGATCCTACAAAGATGTGGGCGTTAGGCCAGTTCCTTGGTCTGCATCAAGGAGGAAAAGACTTCTTCCGATTCCTCAACGCCAACGGATGCTACAACACTCAGTTCGGTATGCAGTTCAAAGGTAACAACAAAGTTCTCAAGAACATTCATGGCCGCATCTTTCCAGATCGTGGTAATCGTCTCAAACCATCTGACGTTGGCAGTGCCTTCCCAGAGACACTGATTCAAGCCAGAGCGTTTGACATGGATACTGCCCGTGATATTGCCAAGGAATACGATGACCTACTTATGAGGGTAGAACAGATCCGTATGCAGGAGAATGCCGCCTCGTCAATGGGTGCTGTCCTCGCTGAGATGACCCGCGCCCGTCAGAAGATCGAACTCTTCAAAGCACCAGCAGTCTGTGCAATGGTCAAGGATTTGATCGAGGAAGGTAACTCGGTGTTTATAGCAGTCAACTTCACAGAGACTCTTAAGTTCATGGAAGAAGAACTCAAGACTACCTGCTCCATTCGTGGAGGTCAGAGCGATATGGTTAGGAGAGGTAACATCGACTCGTTCCAGAATGACAAGTCGAGAGTTATAATTGGCATCATTCAAGCCTGTCGAGAAGGACTAAACCTGCACGATCTAAACGGCAAATACTCAAGGGTTGCTCTCATCATGCCAACCTACTCAGTGTTTGATCTGAAGCAGGTTCTTGGTAGAGTCCATCGAGCAGGAGGTAAGTCCAAGTCCATTCAGTATCTCATCTACGCCGCTGGTGTAGACATTGAAGAGTCAGTATGCAGTTCGCTAGATGCTAAACTCAAGCGTATGGATACCCTCATGGATGGTGAGGTAGATGGAACGATATCAGTAGCACCGAAAGAAGTAGAAAAACTGAAGTAGTTTTACCCAAACTTAAAAACCAGATTGGAAGAAATTCCTTTCTGGTTTTTTTGTTTTCTAAAATAATCTGAAACTATTCAGAATATATTCTACTCGGAGATCAATGAATCTCCTGCGTTTCTGGCGGGGCAGAACCAGAGCGACAAGTCTCCCAAGAAATTTGGGAAAACTTATCGAATGAATCATACGTTTCAGTATGGGTGTTGTCACCTTTCGCTTAACAATCCACGCCCAGCGGTCTTCCTTTACCTAGGCTAGTCTAATCTCGTTGACTAATTGCAAGTCGTCCCGAAGGACAGCATTAAGTTGGCAGGATAACAGTCTCGGCAGCCAGTCCAACTCCACTCCTTCACCAGTATTTAGCAGACTACTCTCGGTGCGTCCTACACGCATCCCCGCTGGCTACACGATCCAATGGTGGCAAAAAATTGGGCCTGTCGTAGCTAGCGGACTACAACAGACCCATTTTATTTACTCAAAATTGATCTCCAAAGTCCGCTAGAACTCGTATTGGATACGATGAATCTATCACGGAGAAAACCAATGTCAAATACTTTTTTTATCGGTTACGATACTTACGGAGTGAAAAGAAGCGGTTGATCGTCTTTCTCTTTCTCTGGTTCATCGAATCGTTTGCGGAACTGAGCATTCTGATAATACATGAATGCTAATTCCAGATACTTGATGCACTCAAATCCTTCACCCTTGCGGGATTCTGATTTGATAACCATCATGCTTGCTGTATGCAACAGGCTAGCCATTGCATGGACTCGTTCGTTTAATGTCTCGTCGGCTGACTTGATGAAGGTAAATGCTTCAAGGACTGCTTTCGAGGTTTCGTTTTGTGGTGTTTGTTCTGACATAAATTAATCTTTCGGTTTGAATCCGTAGGGCCACTCTGGATTCTCCTTCTCCCAGCGGTTTAGTTTCTCTTTGCCGTCTTGTTCTTTGCGGTCTTCTTTATCTCTCCAGTATTGCTCTGGATCGTTTTCGTAATCTTTCTTGCTCATCTTATTGCTCCTTCAAGAATTTCAGCCATTCTCCTTCGGCTGGATCGAACCATGACTTGTCGGACAGGTCGATTAAGAGTTGGTGTTCTTCTACTTCTTGCGGCATTGAGCGTAGAACTTCTGAGTTGGAGAAGTTACCGACATTGAGGAGCAAGTAGCGATGACCCATTGGCTTGTCATCCTTACCTTGTTCGCTACGCACTCGGTTCCTAACCTCAGTAGAGGATAGCTTCTCGGTCTTTGCTGCTTCAAGAAGTTCACCCTGCTTCTTAGCGGAATCTTCACCAAAGTTAGCGTTGCCGATTTCCCTATAAACCGTGAACGGGAGCATTGGATCACGCTTGTCTGATGGGAAGGCGCGGCAAGCTCTAGCGTAACCTGAGACAGTGGGGTAACTCTTCTTGAAGTTAGCACAAAGTTGATTGACTACATCGTCATGTCCTGCGTTCTCCAGAGCTACCACAGAATCTCCGATGATCCATTGTGCGCCCGACTCTAAGGTAAGGCCAAAGGCAAATGCTGCTACCCAGTCTTTCATCTCCACCTGTCCACGGGGTACGCATTGCGTCATTCCTGATCCAATGTCGAACTTCTGAGTGAATGAGGATAGCTCAAGACCATCCTTCACACTCTCCACAAGGGCGAGAGATTCGTTGACTGGCTCATCCTCGGTGACTTCTGCTTCCACTACTGGGTTAGCCAAGCGTTCTTCTGCCATCTCTTCTGCCATGTCGAGGTCGGCACTCATCTTCTCAAACATTTCCAGCATCTCATCTGGAGCATCGTCCTCAAGGTATTCGTTCTTGATGACCTTTGCCCATGCCTTCTTGATATGAGTTTCGGTAATGTTGATACCCGGCCATTCTGTCTTAACATACTCGGCCATTTGGGTTAGGTATTTGGAAAGAGGAACGATAATTCCCTCTTGTGTAGGACTGAACAATTCTAATTCTGGTTTCTTTTTCATGTTGTATTTATGTTTAGGTTAGGTGTTCTGGGGAGAACGTGATCAATATGGGATGTCGTCCGCGTCCTCTTCAACAGGAGCATCGAGGTTAAAGTCTATCGCGGCCTGCTCTACGCACTTAGAGAATGGAGTTGTGAACCCTTTCTCCAAGTAGAATTGGTATAGCTTGGTGAGGTCTTTCTTGCCAATCTCGGCAAGTTTCTCGCCCTTGTGTGAGCCACTTGGAACGATAGCAGATGCCCAATCTTTTGGATCGAATTCATCGGCTTTGGGTTCTTCCTTCTTAGGTGCTACGATCCCTGATGAGTAGTGGATACCCTTGCGGTTAGCTTCGATGAAGACTGATGAGACATACGAGCGAAGGGTTTCTTCGTCTGTAATCTTGCCAAGGTATGCCATGCGAACGAGGCTATCAATATACTGGTGCATCTCAACGATCTCATCCAATGCCTGCTCTGGATTATCGGTTACGATAGTCTTGGGCGTTGATGAGACACGCGCAGGCTCTTCGCTTGGTAAGTCAAACTCAACCTTGCCAGTAGCTGTGACCTTGATGATGTCACGATCTACCTTACCATTCTTACCTTCGTAAGACTCATGCTCCAAGGACACTCCTGTCATGCCATGCTTTCCGCGCACTGATGAGAGTGTAACTACATTACCCTTGATACTTTGCTCTTGGGTATTGTTGAAGAACTTGAGTCCGTAGGTTTCCCCGTCAATCTCAATGTCTCCACCTTGAATCACAAACTCACCTTTCGGGCCAGTGAATGTCTTGGGTTCCCACAATTTAGTGACCTTACCAGTCACTCGTTTAATTATATCTTTCTGTTCTATTCCTGCTAGTTGGTTACTCATTTGATTTATAGGTTGATTTGTAGTAGTTGCAGAAGGGTGCTACTGAGCAGTAACGCTCGCAACGAATATCCCCTCCGCTTCGTTTTTCGATTGAGTGCTTCGCGCCATAGGTAGGTAGCAGTTTCTCCGCTTCCTCCAATGTATCGCACACTTTTGCTGCTCTCTTATTACCATCCTTCTTGATGGCAAAGGTATCTGGTTTAGCCCATCTTTCTTTTGGATCGCAAGTAGGGATTGTATCGTCTGGCATTACAGCAGCCGCTTGGTGCAGTTTAATCCGCTCCGTAGCGTAGGCTATTACTTCTTCGTTATCCCAAAGAGGTATGTCTACTATGTGCACTGCACACTGAGGATACTCTTTGTCAAACTCAGCCTTGCTCGCCTGCCAGTCCCGAAGGATTGCGACGATCTGACCTTTCTTGACTTCGTATCCATACTCTCTCCATAGCATGGCATTCAAATTGATCTGCGATTCCCACTCAGACTTGCCGCCAAGGAGGAATGAGAATACCGATGTGACTTTGAAGTCGGAGATTACTTTGTTACCAGTCTCGTAGAGGTCAGTCTGACCAGTCAGCGTCCATCCGTTGATCTCTTTGTATAGACGCTTCTCAGTCATCTCTTCCTCGCCGCCTGCCAGCTCAAGAACTTTATGCACCGACTGACCAAGTAATGCCCACACCCTATCGGATGCGTCTTCTACGATTTGGTCAGCGTAGCGTTTCTTGAGTTGGTTGATCTTGGGTGGCCCGATCAATGTAGTAACCGAAATGTCAGCCTTCTTTGTTCCTGCCATATACCCATCATGGGATAGGGCGCGAAACATTGGGGCAGGTAGCCCAAAGTTATTTGTGATTGTCATTTCTCGTAGCAGCTTGCAAGAAGTTCGCTGACTCCTTTAAGGTGGTCGCCTTGCTTAACAACGGATTGTGCGTTGGGTAGTTTACCCAATTCAAACTTGCCGTCTGATGCTGCTGCCGATACCAAGCGGAGATAAATCTCGCGTTGGAGTTCTGACTGCACTGCTGGTTTTTCTGTGGTTTCTTTTTTTACTGTAGGTGTATCTTTCATTAGTTTTTTGTGGACGGGGGTTTTGCCGTTCACAAGATAGATACTATCAAACTTCCGATAATCGTCAATAGTTTTTTATAATATTTCTAAAAATATTTTTATCGGAAACGATAAAAAGAAAACGCACCCCCGAATACTCAGGAGTGCGTTCCCTAATGAATAACACGAAACAGCAACAAGCTGCGGATTCAGACTACATCAACCTCACTCAATGTCAAGAGGGATATTCAACCTGTCTTGCAAGTCATCCTTCACCTCTCTACGGATAATTGAGACTTCTGTTCTGAGTAGGTCTTGAGCCTCATCGAGTGGCAGTTCATCCAACTCGTCTGATATATCCACAATCCTCTCCCGCATCATTGGCCCTGCTTCCCTTACGAACTGCAATTCCTGCTCCTTAGTCATCTTCTTCCCATTGTCCCATGACAGGCTTGAATCCCATGCTGGAGGTGTAAGGTTGTTCCTATACATGATTTCCCACGCTGGGTCTGGTTGCTCAGTAGAAACGATACGTCCAACAACACTTGCCAAGCGTCTTCCGAATCCAGACTCTTGCACAGCAGACGGGAACTTGGCATCATCACCAAAGTAACCGACATCCTTGTTCAAAAAGTTTACTGAGCCGGGCATTTCCTTTAAGAAGTTTGAAAGGTAAT
>Ga0209400_1001577_pt1 | contig 18060 bp, 13 predicted proteins | sample M_130807_EF_Meta_FD_187313 | JGI IMG/M metagenome (GOLD analysis project Ga0209400, IMG submission 187313) | Freshwater microbial communities from Lake Montjoie, Canada to study carbon cycling - M_130807_EF_MetaG (SPAdes) (version 2) | ecosystem: Environmental > Aquatic > Freshwater > Lake... | reverse complement strand
GGTGCAGTTTTTGCAGGCACAGGCCGCCGGAACCCTGTGATGCCGCAGTGGGTTCGAGCATGAGGTGCCGATCATGATTGCCGTCAGCGAGGGGGTGGCCGGTCCGGGGCTGGCGGAGGAGATGCACGCGGCGTTTTCCCTCGGCGGGCTGCTGTCGAAGTCCAAGGATTTCGAGTATCGTCCCCAGCAACAGCAACTGGCGGTGGCGGTGGCGGAAGCGCTGGTCGGCAGTTCGGCCTTGTTGGCGGAAGCGGGCACGGGAGTGGGGAAATCGCTGGCCTATCTGCTGCCCTCCGCCCGCTATTCCCTCGAAACCGGGCGCAAGGCGGTGATTTCGACGCACACGATCAACCTGCAGGAGCAATTGATTCGCAAGGACATTCCCATTGTGCGCAAAATGCTGCGCGATGATTTTCCGGCAGTGCTGTTGAAAGGTCGTGGCAACTATCTTTGCCCGGTGCGTTTGCGTCGGGCGATGGAGCAAACCGCGGACTTGTTCACCAGTTCGGAGGACGACGAGCTGAAGGCCATCGCCCGCTGGGCCGAAGCCACGCGGGACGGCACCCTCAGCGGCATGGACTTCACGCCGTCGCCGAAAGTTTGGCAGCAGGTGTGCAGCGATCCGCACATTTGCACGGCGCGCAACTGCGGACCGCGCGGCAATTGTTTTTTCCAGGAGGCGCGCAAGGCGGCGGCCGATGCGAAGATGGTGGTGGTGAACCATACGCTGTTCTTCGCGCTGCTGGGCGCGGCGGATGATGTCGCCGCGGGTGATGCCGGCGCCATGAATGGCTTTCTGTTTCCTAACGATTTTGTCGTTCTCGATGAAGCGCACACCATCGAGCACGTGGCGGCAACCCAGCTCGGCCTGCGTGTCAGTCAGGCGGGATTGAAATTCGACCTGATGCGCTTGTATCATCCGCGCACCAAAAAAGGATTGCTGAAAAGTTATCGCAAGGCCTCCGCCATGATCGCGGTGGAACGGCTGCTCGGCGAGGCCGACAACTTTTTTCAATCCATCGGCGAATCGGTCCGCTTCGGTCAATACTCCAAGGAGTTCCGGGTCCGGCGTCCGGGATTGGTCGACAACTCGCTCGCCGGTCCCTTGCGCGATTTGTGGAGCGAGATCGATGATCTGGCGGCTGATGTGGAAGGGGAGGCGTCAAAAGCCGAGTTGCAGGATGCGTCGCGCCGCCTCCGCGAGCTGCACGGCGCCCTGCAGGTCTTCCTCGATCAACAGGAGGAGGGCAATGTTTACTGGGTCGAGCGCGGTGGCCGCGAGGAAGTGCAGTTTTCCCTGCACGCCGCGCCTGTAAAGGTGGCGGATACCTTGCGGCGCCTCCTTTTCGCGCCGGGGAAAACCTGCGTGATGACCAGTGCGACCCTTGGCGTTGGCGACCCCAACTTGCAATGGTTCAAAGGCCGGGTTGGAGCCGAGGAGGCGCGCTGCATGACGATTGGCAGTCCCTTCAACTACCGCGAACAGATGGTGGTGAAAATTTTCCGCGACATGCCCGAGCCGTCCGACCCCAGGTATGCGAAAGCATTGGCCATCGCCATCCGCATGGCGGTGGAAGTGAGCCAGGGTCGCGCCTTCGTGCTGTTCACCAGCTATCGGGCGATGCGCGATGCGGCGACGCAACTCGAGGGGTTTTTTCGCAAAAAAGGCTGGCAGATGTTGGTGCAGGGCGGGGGAATGACCCGGCATCGGATGATCGAGGAGTTCCGCAAGGACATCCACAGCGTGCTCTTTGGCACCGATAGTTTTTGGACCGGTGTGGACGTGCCGGGTGAAGCGTTGTCGAACGTGATCCTGACCCGGCTTCCCTTCGCGGTGCCGGATCATCCCTTGACACAGTCGCGCATCGAAGCCATCGAGGCCGAAGGCGGCAATGCGTTCATGGAGTACAGCGTGCCCGAGGCGATTCTGAAAATGAGACAAGGAGTGGGGCGGTTGATCCGTACGGCCGGCGATCGTGGGTTCATCCATATTCTCGACAACCGGATTCTCACCAAGCGCTATGGGAAAAATTTCCTCAACGCCCTGCCCGATGCGCCTGTGGAGGAGGTGTTTCTCGACAAAAAATAACGTGCCGGTCTTTGGCGAGGGGGATCATTTCGCCTCCGCGCTGAACTTTTCTGAAACCGCATCTTCGACCATCCTGCGAATGCCGATCGTTTTCACCGCTTGAGCAGGGGTGAAAACCACCGCGGTGAGATGGGTGTATTTTTTCCCTTCCGCAGGAGCGCTCATTTTCACGCGCAATCCGGAGTCGGCGAAATCGGCGAAGGTTTCCGACATGCTGCTGTTGAAAACAATCGCGGTCAGATCCTCGTGAATTGGTTCGGTGAGAAAAACCGCCAGCACCTGGCCCTCCTTCATCGCAAGTTTTTTATTCGCGATGCCAAACGACCCTAACAATTTCGATGCATCCGCCACGCTGTCAGTCCACACGCAGGATCGTTTGTCCTGCTCCGCGCGCTGAAAGATGCGCTGGTCTTCCACGACGTTGAAGGCGATCGACTTCAGTTCCACTTCCCTGGCCGAACCAAGGCAGGTGCACAGGGTGAGAATGGCGGCGATGGTTTTCATGGGGTTCTTGGTTTTTTGATTCAGGAATTGCCCGGATCGGGGAGTTGACGGCGGAAAGTTGTCGGCGACGAGCCCGTGATGCGGGCGAAGGAGCGGTTGAACTGCGAGAGCGATTGGTAGCCGATTTGATAGGCGATTTCGGACACGCGGACTTCGGGATTGAGCAACTCGCGCTTCGCCCATTCGATCCGGCAGCGGTTGATGTAGTCGGTGAGGGTGAGATTGGTGCTCTCCTTGAACAGCCGGCAGAAATGGGATTCGGAGAGCCCGGCGACGCGGGCGACATCACCAAGCGGCAGAGCCTGGTCGAGATGGCTGTGGATGTATTTTTTCGCCTTGGCAATGGCCGCTGGTTCCGAGCCCTGATCGATGATCGACAACTGTTCACAGTAAACGGAAAGCTGCTCCGCAAAACTGGAAAGCAGTGTGATCATGCTTTGATAGCGTTTCGGATCGATGGTTCTCGTCTCAAAATACGCAGTTTTGAGCAAGGCCACATCCTTGGCGGGAATGGTTTTTCGACCGAGCAGCGCCAGCACGTTTTCGAAGCTGTCCTGGTCCGGAGTGCGGGAAAAGACCTGGCCGGTTTTGAGATAGGCAATCGTCGAAGCACCGAGTTTGATCGGCACGGCGGATGCGTAGAGTCCCGCAAAACAATGACAGGTGGCGGGGCCGTTCACCGTGGCGTCCTTCATCAGCCGCGTGTTGACATCGATGCACGCATGGCACGCGCTTTTGCAGAGGTTGAGCAGTTCGCAGAACGGACTGCGGTTGATGTTTTGATCGTCAAGGCACCAACGATCCGTGTCGGCGGCCACCAAACGCAGCGGCAGCCCGGTGGCGGCGCGGAAGGCATCCTGATAGACGAGGAACCGTTCGGAGTTTGCCAATCGTTCAAACAGCGAGTTCTGAAAGATTTTATGGGATTCCTTTGGGTGAAGTGACGTTTCCCTGGCGGGCATGAAGCAAATCCTAGGGGAGCGGGCATGGCTTTTCAATCAAAGAACTATGATTCATCGATTTTTTTCAGCTTTGGTTTTGGCAGAGTGGGCGGCCCCTGCAACCAGCCCAGCGAACCGAGAAACGTGTCGGTTTCAAACAGCGTTGCCGAAAAATGCGGCTCGCTGTTGAAAAATCCGTGCCCGCTTTTCTCATAAATGTGCGATTCGCAGCGGGCTCCGACTTTTTTCATTCCGGCTGCGAATTTTCGCAATACCTCAACCGGGATCAGTTTGTCCGAGTCGCCGAGAAACACGATGGTGGGAGGCGTTTGCGCGGTGACATGGTGGGCGGGCGAGAATTTCAAAAAATCCGCGCCCATGCGTTCGTTGCCATACTGGCCGGGGCCGTTGTCGAATACCGGATTGAACAGCACCAGGGCATTGGCTTTGCAGGATGTCTTCAGGTCATCGTCAGGGGCGTCCTGGCCTTCAACCATGGTGGTGAAGGCCGCCAGGTGACCTCCCGCCGAGCCACCTGCCGCGGCTATGCGCTGGGGATCGATGCCCAATTCATCGGCATGGGCGCGCACGTAGCGCATCGCCGACTTGGCATCGGCACAACAAACAGCAGGAGGGCCTTTGTCTCCTTTGGGGATCGTCCGGTATTCGACCCGCACGCCGACCATGCCACGACGGGCGAGATACTCGCTTTGTTTGAGAAACTGCGTGGCGCTTCCGCCCACCCAGCCGCCGCCAAAAAAGAACACGATCGCCGGACGCCGGTCGCCGGCCTTCCACGCCGCGGGTTTCTCGATCGACAACTTCAGTTCGCGACTGTCGACATTTTTATAAACAAGCGTCTCGGTCGCCGACATCCAGCCCGTCAGCGCTATCATCAACAAGAACCGGATCCAGAATCGATTTTTCATCGGCGGGCTCAAGCTGACAGCAAAGGAGATTAAATGACCAGTTTTTTCCGGGGAACTGGTTGGTTTGCAGGTTGTTGAATGGTCCGAAGCAGGCGTTGTGAAATGCGAAAACGGACGCCAGCGAATATTACCTCGGCTGAATCATCTCAAGGGGGGGTGACGCTGAAAGCCCGGGCTTCACTGCTGACGGGTGTGGCTCCATCGGAGACGGCGGCATACCATTCGTAGTCGCTTCCTGGTTTGAGACCCGTCCAATCGAGTGTCGCAGTGGCTGCGTCTCCGGGAGGGTTCACGGTGCCCAGCTCGACCCAGGGAGCGGGTGATGTCATGTTGTAGCTCAGGGTGAATTCGCTGTCGGCATCGGTTTCGTAAGCGCCCGTGGTGGTGCGGAAGGTTTTGGCGTGAATCGCGTTGTTTGCCGGAGAGAACGTGAAATAGCGCAACCAGGAGCCACCGCCGCCTTCACCGTCGCTGCGGTTCTGGTAATCCTGCAGCACGGTGTGGACGCTGCGGCCTTCGAAGACATCGACTCGCCGACCTTCTCCATGGATGTGTCCGCAGAGCATCAGAAAAAGATTCGGGTTGTCTTTCAAGTTGTCGTATACCGCCTGCCCATGACCGCCCCAGTCGGCGTTGGTCGGCGGGAAACTTGTGTTGATCAGCCAGTGGCTGGTGATGATCGCGCGGCGGTCCGGATGGGCTTTCAGCAGCGCGTCCGCCCAGTCCAGCACGGCTTGATTGCCGGCGACGTTGGCGTTGTAGATCAGATTGACGACGATGAAATCCAGTCCGCTGGCGCTGAAGAACTGATAGTTGTTATTGTTGTTCGAGCCGTAGTTGCCCCCCCAGTAATTGCGACCGGTCCAGCGCGCGGTGCCGAAATACTGGTTCCAGAAATTTGTTGATCCGTCAGTACCGATGTCGTGATTGCCCGGCGCGCCGCCCCAGGGGATGCCGTGAGTGAGAAGGGTCGTGGCCGGATTTTCGATGATGTCCATGGCCTGGTCCGCGCGAATGAACTCGTCCTCCACGGTGTCGTAGTTTTGCGCCATATCGCCCATGTGGGCGACAAAGACGGTGTTCAACGTTTTTTTCGAACTGACGATCCAGTTCGTTTGCGAGAGAAACTGGGGAAAGCGGTTGTTGAGGTTCTCCGAGTAGAACTGGGTGTCGGGCAAAGTCACCAAAGTAAAGTCCGGCCCGGGCGCCGGGGGTTTCATCCGGCCATAAAACGTCACGGTGAGCGCTTGGTTTTTTTGGTCGCCGAGGGCGACCTGAAGAGTGGTGGCGGGCGCGGTCACCGATGCCAGGCTGGCGGGCGAATGCAGTGCGATGGTCGGCGTGGCAGCGGAAAGTGAAAGTTGCGCCGCCATCGGCAAGGAGAGCTTCGCGAGAATGGTGAATGTTCGGGTCGGTTTCATCAGGGAAAGATTCAGCAGGTGCATCATGGTTTCGGAGCAATGGACACCGGTTCGGGAAATTTCTCGCCCAAGGCCTTGCGGGCCTGTTTGAGAAGTTCGGAATTCTGCGGCGATCCGCGTTCAAGATTCGGCAGGGAGAGAAGCCGGTCGCGCAGGGCAAGCCAGGCCGCGCGCGATTCATCAGTGCGACCTGCCGTCGATAGCAAAAGCGCGCGTTCGGCCATCCATGGTTCCGGACGAGGTGCCAATTTCTGCAGGGCCTCGATGCGACGCAAGGCGGCATCCCAGTTCTTCGTTTCGCGTTCGATCACGAGGGACATCTGCAACAAGGCGGGGGAATCGCCCGATGTTTTCAACGCCTCGTCGATTGTCAGGGTTGCCATTTCCGGTTTTCCCACCTGCATGCAGACATCGCTTAGGTTCTGGATCAGCTCGACCTCGGGAGTCGATGTGAACTTTACCGCATTTTGCAGGTCGACGACCGCTTCGTCCGGTCGCTTGAGCTTCATCAGCACCCTGCCGCGAGTGGCGAGAGCCGCGCCATGCAGGGGGTTTTTCGTTAGAAAACCGTCTAGCTCGGTTTTGGCTTCCTCATATTTGCCGCCGATGAAGAGAGCCTGGCCGCGCAGGGGGGCGGTCGGGTAGGAACCAGGTGCGAGCTTTTCGACGACCAGCAATTCCTCCAGGCAGGCGGTCGCTTCCTCGTGTCCGACGTGGGCCTGGGCGAGTTTGAAATGAAGCGCCGCATTGTCGGGCTGGGTTTTCAACTGCTCGCGAAGTTTTTGCACCACATCGTGATAGGCACCGTGACCTGACACGGGCTGTAAAATTGCAAGAGCCATCAGCAGGCATGAACACGACCGCTTCAGTTGCGTGCAAATGTGCATCGCCTGTCGAACGAGTCCTTTACTCTGTTCTCCCGCCTTCGTGTCCAATTTCTCACTCATTTTCCGCATGACAGTATCAACTCGAGTTCAGCGAGCCATCGTCGAATTGTTACATTGTTGTAATCATGAAATCGAGCCACGTCGATCATGAAAAAATCAGGACTGCGTTCACTGGTTCGTTCGCGCGGAAAAACCGCCCTGGTACAAAAGGACTTGCGTAGTTCATTAGGAATGCTTAATCATCTCCCGCGATGACAACCGATTCCGACGATCATCCTTCCTCATTGGGGGCGATGTATTCCGACTACTTTCTCGATTACGCCAGTTATGTGATTCTCGAACGCGCCGTGCCGCATTTGAACGATGGACTGAAACCGGTGCAGCGGCGGATCATGCATTCGACCAAGGAACTCGATGACGGCCGGTACAACAAAGTCGCCAACATCGTCGGCAACACCATGAAATACCATCCTCATGGCGACGCATCGATCGGCGACGCGATGGTGCAACTGGGGCAGAAGGAACTTTTGATCGACACCCAGGGCAACTGGGGGAACATCCTCACCGGCGACAGCGCGGCGGCATCGCGCTACATCGAGGCACGGCTCACCAAGTTCGCCCTGGAGGTGGTGTTTAATCCCAAGACCACCGAGTGGACGCCGAGTTACGATGGCCGCAACAAGGAGCCCGTGACGCTGCCTGTGAAATTCCCGCTCCTGCTCGCTCAGGGCGTGGAAGGCATCGCCGTGGGGCTGGCCTGCAAGGTCCTGCCTCACAATTTCATCGAACTCATCGATGCCTCCATCGCGATCCTGCGCAACGAACCGTTCACCCTGGTGCCGGATTTTCCCACCGCGGGCATCATGGATGTGGCCGAATACCGCGACGGCTTGCGCGGCGGGCGCATCCGCGTGAGGGCGAGAATTTCCACGGAAAAAAAAGGCCTGCTGCGGATCACCGAGATACCCTTTGGAACCACCACCGGCGCGGTGATGGAAAGCATTGTCGCGGCGGCGGACAAGGGGAAAATCAAGATCCAGAAGATCGAGGACAACACGGCCGAGTTCTGCGATATCCTCGTCCATCTGCCCGCCGGCATCGAGCCCGAGACCGCGCGTGACGCCCTCTATGCGTTCACCGATTGCGAGTTGTCGATTTCACCGAATGCCTGCGTCATCGCCGACGGCAAGCCGCAGTTCCTCGGGGTCTCGGAAATCCTCCGTCGCAACACCACGCACACCAAGGATTTGTTGGGCATGGAGTTGCAAATCAAACTGGCGGAACTGGCGGAGAAATGGCACTTCAGTTCGCTGGAGAAAATCTTCATCGAAAACCGCATCTATCGCGACATCGAGGAATGCGAAACCTGGGAGGCCGTGATCAAGGCGATCGATGATGGATTGCAGCCCTTTAAAAAATTGCTCAAACGCGAAGTCACCGAGGAGGACATCGTCAGGCTCACCGAAATCAAGATCAAGCGCATTTCCAAATTCGATGCCTTCAAGGCCGACGAGGAAATTCGCGGCTTGGAAAAGGACATCGACACCACCCAGAAAAACTTCAAGCAGCTCAACAAATACACCATCAAGTGGTTCGAGGATTTGAAGAAAAAATACGGCGAAGGTCGGCAGCGGCGCACCGAGATTGCCACATTTGATCGGGTCGATCGCGCCCAGGTGGTCGCGGCGACTGAGACGCTTTACGTGGACTGGAAAAACGGCTTCGCGGGCTACGGCCTCAAAAAGGATGAAGCCGTGGAAAAATGCTCGACGATCGATGATGTCATCGCGATGACCCAGGATGCGAAAATGAAGGTCGTCAAAATCGCGGACAAGGTGTTCATCGGGCAGAAGCCGATCCATGTGGCGGTATTGCGGAAGGACGAGCCGCTTTTTTATTCGATCATCTATCGCGACGGCAAGGAAGGCGCGGTGTATGCCAAACGGTTTCAAATCGGCGGCGTGACCCGCGACAAGGTCTATGATCTCGCCAAGGGCAAGGCCGGCACGCGGATTTTGTATTTTGCCGTTCACAAGACCGAGAAGGACAGCGCGGCGCAGACCTTGATCGTCCATCTCAAACCACAACTGCGACTGCGCAACGTCTCCCGGCCCTTTCAATTTTCGGAAATCGCCGTCAAAGGCCGCGCCAGCGGCGGCAACTTGATCACCAAACACGCCGTCGAGAAAATCATCCGCGCACCGAAGGATTTCGATCCCGAGGCCGGCGCATGATCTACCGAGCGTCATCATAATTTGGGAAGACAGGCGTCCTCGCCTGTCCCGGCAAACAGGCTTCCAGCCTGTTTCTTCACCTGCCATCCGTTTTGACATCCCAAACAACAGAAACATCAATGATAGTGACGGCGAGTATAACGTTAGATGCGATAGCGGCAGCGTGGTTGGATTGAGTTAGTGGTGTGGTTGCGGGGCTTCTGGCGTCTTTCCATCCACGGCTTGATCGATCATTGCTTGCTTTGGATCTTATAAACTGTCCAAAGTTCCTGATGAAGACCGTGATCACCTTCTCTCAAAACTACGATTATCCGATTGGAACGCTGCTCGATCCACGCGAACCGTTCACTTTGGCAATAGTGTAGTTGCCCGTCGGCACTTGAAATCAAAGCGCTCGAGGCTTTTATTGTTGATGCCTTTTGGTTGCTGACGGGCGAGATCCACGAATAAGCAGGCATATCATAAGTCAGCAGTTCGACTGCCTTTTGCAGGTTGGCATTCCAACCCACTACTTTCAATGCTTCGGGGACCATTCCATCATCTTTGGTGCAATACCATCCCTGAATCTTCTTCTTGAGGTCTGCGACCGATTTGGAGGACTCAGGTGCCAACGAAAGCGGCTTCACACGGCGCATCTCGTCATAAGCCTGCTTCGCCGGGAGTTGGTGCCAAAAATGCCTGCCCCCAAACGCGATCACGATCAGCAAAATCAAAATTGGTATGAGCTTTTTCATCTTTACCCCGCGTTTAATGTGCTGGCACCGGCGGAAATTGAAAGGAAATTGTCATGTAATTGAGATGCTTACGCCGGTTGTCCCGCCATGTCTTGTTCGCCGATTCGTTGTATCGCGCTACATTATTCCTTCAGACAGCCTGCCAAGACGTTGAGCATTTTCTTGAATAGCCTTTCAGAATCTTCCTTGGATGGATCCGACGAATCATAATTCATTATCATAGTGAGCGGCGATTTTCCCCATGGAGATCCATCATTCAGCTCCATATGAATGCGATCATCGCTTTTGATTACTTCAACATGATGCTCTATCGCGTCAAGAAACCATCGGCGATTGAACGTCCTCGGATTTAGCCAAAGCCACCCCCGATATTCGTTCTTGTCGCTGCCAAAGTCGATCCGGATCCTCCCATCCAACTCGAGGCCCGGGATAAGATCCAACTTCCCAACGAACGGTTTGAATGAGGTCGCCGCTTCCTCTTCCGAAGTCTTCTTTATCATCGATTGCACGATGCGGTTGCAGAAATCGTCACCCTCAAGAAATTCCTCTTTGAAACCTGCCTTGGCAAAGGCTGCACGCAATTTCTTAAAATGCTCCTTCTTGGCCGCGGCGAATTCACCACTTTCCCTATCTTTCTTCCAATCCAGCACAAACGGATAGGACCAATATTCCACCCATCCCTTTTCGGCAGCAACATCAAATCGAATCCTTGCGGTGAGAGGGGTATCCTGCTCAGTGAAATCGGAGAGAAATTCACGAAACTCATACGATTTGCCCGGTTGCATGGGGAAGGTCATGGCCCCCGTTCCACAATAGCCGATTTTGATCTCCTCCCACTCTCCTTTATGCAGTATCTGATGCCGAACGAAACGAAGTTCAAATTTCCCGTGAACGGGCTTGTCAAAACCGTATACCTCCACAGGCGACGGTCCTTTGTTGATAAAAAGGAAGCGGCCCTCGTAGTCCTCTCCGTCGGCGGACGGAGTAATCGAGATGGGCTTAAACACATAATTGCCATTTCCTGCTGGCACCCGATCCTTTTGGGGCTGTTCTTCCGCTTTGCCAGGTAACGACATAGCGAAAAGTGCAATGAGGCATATACAAAACTCTTGATGCCATCTGGAGTGTGAAGAAAATCTTGTCATAAGGGCTAACGACTAGCACATCCACGGCGGGGAAGGAAGCTCGAATTCAAAAAGTAAACTTACCCGCCGTAGGAAGTCGCGTCTTGTTAGGGTTTGGGGGATAGTGATGCAGAAAGCTTAAAGGACGTGCCGCACGTTCTACAAGTGACATCGCTCAAGTCATACTTCTGGTCCAAATCGCAGTGGTGGCAGACGCGGCATCGGAAGTCAGGACGATCCGTGAGTTTGAAAAAGTCACGGTATCGACGTGGATATGGATGCATGTAATCATACATCACAATATCGCAATCTTTGCAAAACCATCCGAACCGAAATCGCTCATCTGTGGCATATGGGTCTACTACTAGATTTACCGGAGTATCGGGATGATTATCGCAACATGGCGAAGTAACGAACGCCGTATGATGTTCGAATCGATCCTCATTAATGGTTGAAATAACGTTCGCAGTGTCCAACCAACTTGTTGCCTTCAACGCGGCAATATCGGCTTCGGGAAGGGTGCTTCTCTGGGTGATCTCGTAATCAATAAAAAAATGTTCTTTGCACTCGTTGCACCAGTGATAGTCGCAGCAGTCAAAATTGCAGGCGCGGGAGGTATGGAGGCTTTCACAGTTAGGGCACCCAAATTGGAAGTTGCGAACCAGTCCCAAGATCGGAAGCTCGGCCTCAACCCGCATCGTGAAGTATAATTCGCTCCAATAACCACCGCACTCGCCGCACCACCAGTTTAAGTATGTACGCGCGTCGCAAACATCGACGACGGCGACTTCCAGCGGTGCTCCATGCCGTGGGCATCGGCGGTGCTTAGTTATGATGCCTGTTCGCGTCATGATATTTTTCCCTAACGACTAGCTCATCCACGGCGGGAATGGAAGCCCGAATTCAAACAGGAGCGTTACCCGCCGTTGTATGGAGCGTCTTGTTCTGCTGGGATTTTGCTGGGTGAAGGCTGGCCACTCTCTGAGATGAGCCCAATCAAAGAGACGGCTATCAGACTGACGTTCCACCAGATAAACAACTGTGCCCAATCCCAACTGAGACCTGGTCCGCTCTCCATTTGAAGCCAGAGGAACCAAGACGCGTGTTGAAAGATCGAAATAGTCCAAAAGGTTCGTGCTGATACCCAGTGATAGCGGCCCTTCAGGAATCTCATAATCCAGCCAGTCCAAAGCCAGTATCCAAGTGTAGCCAGCACGCTCCCCACGACCACATACGCTGCCCAGCTAAATCTGCGATCGTCTTCCTCGAATACGATCTGGGCAAGCATCACGTAGATGCCCAATGCGGTCCAAGCCCAATATAGGCCGAGCACACTCAGGATGCCGCATATGACTTTCATTTTTGAAGCAGAACAGATTTTATTCGTAGGCACCTGCAAGGTGATATCAGGCGGGGTTGACTTCAATAGAAAACGTCACAAACGGCTTGATAACAAGGAATATATTCGGAATCGTGTGTCGCGTCGCGTAAAAGGCTTTGCCTCACGCGATTGGCATATCAGGTTTCTTAGGCAGATGATTCGCGGACTGGGGTTCGCTGGGTGATATACGCACTCGCGGAGCGGGTGGGGGCCGTTTTCGATGAGTCGGGCCGTGCGGGTTTCGCTGGGCTTGGCATTTGAAAAACTCAAGGATCATTTGTCGTACCTATTCAGGTAAAACCGAGGGAAGAAGAATGCAAATCTGCGGCCGTCCCTGAATCTGCGGGAAAACTTCTCCATGAGATAGGGGCAATGACCATTTGTCTGGGAAATGATCATTGGCGTGTCAAAACGGAAGGCAGGTGAAGAAACAGGCTGGAAGCCTGTTTGCCGAGACAGGCGAGGACGCCTGTCTTCCCCAATGTTTGGCGTGTCAAAACGGAAGGCAGGTGAAGAAACAGGCTGGAAGCCTGTTTGCCGGGACAGGCGAGGACGCCTGTCTTCCCCAATGTTTGGCGTGTCAAAACGGAAGGCAAGCGAAGAAACAGGCTGGAAGCCTGTTTGCCGAGACAGGCGAGGACGCCTGTCTTCCTATGGTGGCAGGCGAAGAAACAGGCTGGAAGCCTGTTTGCCGGGACAGGCGAGGACGCCTGTCTTCCCAATGATGATCATTATGAAAGCTGGCTCATGGCCGAAATGTCAGCCGCAATGATCTTACCATTCCGCACGATCGCGCAGCCTGATCGATCTTCCCGCGCTGCGTGCAGTAATGCTTCGGCTGTAACATGAGGGGCGTGGAGATGCCGGCCTGCGATCGAACGCGGCGATCAAATTTTTCCCGTGTCGGTCCCGCGTCTGCGGTTCAACAGCGCTCCCACCGCCACCCAATTCCAACAAGCTTCAAGGCCCCTTGGGACATCCCTGAATTTACCCGCAGTTCTTTGTTGCTTTTTCCCGCGAATCAAGCCTAGGTTCGTCACCCGATAGGAATCGAGTGCTGAAGATGGTTTTTCCATACGGCGATTGGTTCGCTGGGAATTAGTGAATTGACCGATTATGGATACCATGCCTTTTACCGAACTCGGGCTTCCCGCCCCTCTGCTTGAAGCGATCGAAGAACTCGGCTACGAACGCCCGTCCGCCATCCAGGCGATGGCGATTCCTGTCGCACTTGCCGGCCATGACTTGGTGGGCCTGTCGCAAACGGGCTCGGGAAAAACGGCGGCTTTTGTGCTGCCGGCCTTGAGCAAGATCGACATCAACCGTCGCAAACCGCAGGTGTTGATTCTTTGTCCGACCCGCGAGCTGGCGATCCAGGTCTGTGAGGATGTTCATCGTCTCGGCTCGAAATTGCCGAAACTCCACGCGGTGCCGGTGTACGGCGGCGCGCCGATCGGTCGTCAATTCCGCGCGCTGGAAGACGGCGCTCATTTGATCGTCGGAACTCCCGGGCGACTGCTCGACCACATGCGTCGCGGGTCGTTCAATCCCTCGGAAATCAAGGTCACGATTCTCGACGAAGCGGATCGCATGCTCGACATGGGGTTTCGCGAGGAGATGGAGGAAATGCTCGCCCAACTCCCGGAATCGCGGCAGACGATGTTTTTTTCCGCCACCATGAACCGCGGAGTGGAGGGATTGATCAAGCGCTTCGGCAAGAACGTGCAAATGCTCCAGATCGAGCGCAAGGCGCTCACCGTGGAATCGGTGGAGCAACGACACTACGAAGTGCGCGAGCGCTCCAAGGTGGAGGTGTTATGCCGCTTGCTCGATCTCGAAGATCCCCGGCTGGCGATTGTTTTTTGCAACACCAAAAAAGCGGTGGACGAGTGCACCGAGGCATTGCTGGCCCGCGGTTATCCGGCCGATCGGTTGCATGGCGATGTCACCCAGCAGATGCGCGAGCGGGTATTGCAGCGTTTCCGCGAGGGCAAGGTCGAGGTGTTGGTGGCGACGGACGTGGCTGCACGCGGCATCGACATCGAGGAGATCGACATCGTTTTCAACTACGACGTGCCGCAGGACCCCGAGGATTACGTTCACCGCATCGGCAGGACGGGACGCGCCGGACGTTCGGGACGGGCGATTACATTTGTGTTCGGCAGGGACCTTTACCGCCTGCAGAATATCGAACGCACGATTCGTCAAAAGATCACCCGTCACCGCGTGCCGTCGCAGGAAGAGGTGGAAGACCGCCGCGCGGATTCGCTCTATGACAGCGTGCGCGACCGGCTGGAAGCGGGAAGTTTCCAGGGTCACGAAACCCACATCGAGCGACTGTTGGACCAAGGACATACCGCGACCGACATCGCAGGCGCGTTGTTCACTTTGCTGCGTGAGGCGACATCGACCAAGGGACAGAGCATCGCGGAAGATACCACGCCAGGTGCGGGCAGCAAGTTTGATCGCTCGGACAGCCAGCCGCATCGCCCGGATCGCAGTGCGGAGCGTTCGAGTTCCTACGCCGGTGAAATGGCGAAATTGTTCGTCAATCTCGGCAAGACCCACGGCATCAACGCCAAGGACCTGGTGGGCATGCTCTATCGCGAGGGTTCCGTGCCCGATGGCACACTGGGACACATCAAACTTTTCCCCCGTCACACGATCGTGGAAGTTCCCGAAGAATGTGTCGAAAAAACGCTGCGGGCTCTTGCCAAAGCGAAACTGCGCGGCAAGCCGTTCCGCATCAATCGGGACAAGCAGCCCTGATCTGGTCGACACCGGTTCGACTTCACGGCATCGGGAATATTTTGAATAGACAGCTTCGGCCGGAGGTCTTACGATCAGTTAAAACTCATTAAGATCATGAAAATCATCACCGCACTTTTTTGTTGTTTGTTTTTGTTTGTCTCCTGCGAGAAAAAACCGCAGGCGGTTGTAGTGCCCGAGACTCCTGCTGCGGACAAATCCGCTGCACTGGCAGCCGAACTCAAGACCATGGAGTTGCAGGAGCAAAAACTCCGTAGCGAAATAGAACTCGAACGTCTCGCCATGGAACGGGAGGATCTGCGCGCGCAACGCGAGGCTCTCGATGCGAAAAGCTCGCGTTTGTCGGACGACGAACTTGAACTGGAGCGGAAGAAAACCGCCCTCGCCGAAGAGCGTGCCGCCGATGCCATCGAGAAAGCCCGCGAGGCGAATCGTCCGCCACCGGCCGAGCCTGTCCGTGAGCCGGCTCCAGTGCCCGCCAGGCAGGAACGTCCGGTATCGGGCAATATCGGCGACTACGACTATAGTGTTTTCTACGACCGGCTTGCCTCCCAGGGATCGTGGTTCAACTCCCCCCAATACGGCTACATCTGGCGTCCGACGATTTACGTTCAGAACAACAACTGGCGTCCCTACACTGTCGGCAATTGGGTATACAGCGACCGCGGTTGGACCTGGTGTTCCAACGAATCATTCGGCTGGGCCACCTATCACTATGGTCGCTGGGTATTGCTGCGCAATTCGGGTTGGTGCTGGGTTCCCGGAAACCAATGGGCTCCGGCCTGGGTTGCTTGGAAAAGCGGCGGCGATTACGTGGGCTGGGCCCCGTTGCCTCCGGAAACACTGTATTGGAACGCCTCGCACTGGAGCCGCTACAATGGAGCGTCCTGCGGCATCAGCCCGCGCTGCTTCAGCTTCGTCCGCTCGAATGGCTTCGGCGGTTCGATCAACACGCTGGTGTTTTCAATCAACGATTGCGTGAGAATCTACAGCCAGACAAACTACATCGGCGGCTACCGCTGGTCGGGCAATCGGGTGAACTGCGAGGGCATTTCCTATGAAAATGCCTGCAAGTACGTCGGTCGCGAACTGCCACGCTATGATTGCGAGTTCGACGGACGCCCGCCGGGCCGTCATGATTCCCTGCATTTCATGGAAGCTCGGGGCAAACACCTGCAGATTCACGCGCCCGACATGAACGTGCCCTGGAATGCCGGGCTGCAACCGGTGAAGATCGAAAAATCGGTCGATGATGATGAAATCGTCCGCGAGAAAACCATCGACCCCGAAGTGGTGAAGGAGTTTTCGTCGGCACGCGGTCGCGACAGGGAGAATGGTGAAAAATCGGTTCGCGGCGGGCTGGCAAAGAAAATGACCGAACGAATCAAGCTTGAGGAAAAAATCGATAATCAGCGCAACGCCCTTGCGGCGGTCGACGGTTCTCCCTCACCCAAGGATGGCACGAAACGGGATGACAAAAATCCAGACCGCCCCACCCACATGTCGGGATCGACCAAGGATTTGACTCCTGTGCGACCGATTGAACCATTGCCGGACCCGGCAAAAGACGGTTCGCCGTTGCCGGAGTCGCGCCCTGATGACAAACCGGCGATTGTCGCTCCCGCCGCAGTGGATGGCAAGATCCGTCCGCAGCCTCCGGTGGCAGTGGATCCGGCTGTCATTGGATCGAAGGACAAAACTGTTCCCGGCACTGTGAAGCCTGGACGCGGGGCTTTGCCGGAATCGAAACCCGATGGAAGAAACGGGACTGACGTTCCTGCGGTTGTTCAACAGCAGGAAGAAGCCGCCATGAAGGAAAAAGAGATGCAAGCACAGCGCGAGGCGATCATGAATGAAGAACGTCGGAAAGCATCCGAGCGCCTGAAACAGCAATCGATTTCGGAAGCGGAAAAAGCGGCGGAATTGCAAAAAAACCGTCCTAATGACGAGCAAATGCGTCAGCGGGCAAAGGAACTTGCTGAAGCGAAGATGAAGCAACAGCAGGAGCAGGAAGCACTGCGCGAGGCGCAGCAACAGCAGAGCGAAAAAGATCGTGATGCGAAGATGAGCAAGCTGCGGGAAGCCGCCGAGGCCGCCAAACAAAAGGCGGCGGAGGAAGAACAACTGCAGCAGGGAAAAGCCGCGCGCGAGCAACAGATACGTCAGCAACAGGCGGAGTCCGAAGCGCGCAAGGCGCGGGAGCTTGATGCCAAAGCGGCCCAGATGGAGGCAGCGCGCGCCGAACAGGAGCAAGCGCGCGAGGTGCAGATGCGAGCGCAGCAGGAAGCGGCCAAACAGGCGCAGGAACAGGCGCGTGCCGAGCAAATGCGTGAGCGGCTAGTTGCAGAGAAGCAAGCCCAGGAACAGGCACGGGCTGAACAGATGAGGGCGCAGCAGGAGGCCGCAAAACAGGCCCAGCAACAAGCCCGTGAGCAACAGATGCGCCAGCAGCAGGAAGCGGCCCGCGAGCAGCAGATGCGCCAGCAACAGGAAGCGGCCCGCGAGCAGCAGATGCGCCAGCAACAGGAAGCGGCTCGTGAGCAGCAGATGCGTCAGCAGCAGGAAGCGGCCCGTGAGCAACAGATGCGTCAGCAGCAGGAAGCGGCCCGTGAGCAACAGATGCGTCAACAGCAGCAGGCGGCCGAGGGAGCGTTCAAGCGCAAACAGCAGCAGGATGCCGCGCGGGAGGCCCAACAAAACAAGCGCGACCGCTAAGAGTGCGGGGTCGGTATGACCGGCGGTTCGGTCATTCTGATGGATTATCCCCGCATATTTTGTGAATCGTTGCTATTCCCTCGAACACTCGTATAGTGATAGCGCGGGATTGGAGCAGGCGTGATGAGGAAGGTTCCTCGCTCCGCTCTTCATTCACCGCGAACAAATGCTAACGAAAGAAAGTCAATACCTATGAGCAATGAAATTCAAGCCATCAGTCAGGATCTCAGTCACCTGGCCCACCACGCCCGCGCGTTGGTGACCGCGACCGCCGACGTCGCCAGCGACCAGGTTGTGGAAGCGCGTGCGCAACTCGCGAACGTCCTCAACAG
>Ga0209400_1001576_pt1 | contig 18076 bp, 14 predicted proteins | sample M_130807_EF_Meta_FD_187313 | JGI IMG/M metagenome (GOLD analysis project Ga0209400, IMG submission 187313) | Freshwater microbial communities from Lake Montjoie, Canada to study carbon cycling - M_130807_EF_MetaG (SPAdes) (version 2) | ecosystem: Environmental > Aquatic > Freshwater > Lake... | reverse complement strand
TTGAAAATAACAAAGGAGTCAGCAGCCATGGGTCACACACTCGAACAATTTGCTAGCCAGTGCCACGATTTTCTTAAAAATAGTCCTGGTCCTGCTGGGCGTCAAAAAGTTGCTGAGGCGTTAAAAGATGTGTTGCTAGATCAGACTTTTATTGCGAAACACCTCACCCCCACCACGGGCGAGCGCGAGATCATTTATCAAGACCCTGAATTGGGATTTTGCATTGTGGCCCATCATTATTTAGGACCAAAGAGTTCTGATCCGCACGATCATGCACACTCGTGGGCCATCTATGGCCAAGCGCGTGGCACGACTGAAATGCGTGATTATCAAAAAATCGAAGATGCCAGCGCTGACAAACCTGGTAAGGTAAAGGTCACCAAGTCTTACGCACTGACCCCGGGCATTGCGCATGTGTACAACGAAGGCGATCTACATGCTCCCGAGCGCAAAGGCTCGACAAGCCTGATTCGCATTGAAGGGACAGACATGTCAAAAGTTAAGCGTATGAAGTATGAGGTGGTCTAAGTCGTACGACCTTATTGAGGTTCAAAGCCGGCATCTTTGACCATCTGCTTAAGAAATGGTCGCGTTTTCACTAAATATTCTTGAAATTCTTTAGGTGAACTTGCGATGCCGGTATAGCCGTTAAAGCGCACGTATTTTTCGTTAAAGTCTGGCGTTTGCATCACCTCAAGAACATCGCGTGCAATCTTATCGACGATAGGTTTTGGGGTGCCTGCTGGGGCAGCCAGCATCATCTTGAAACTTAAATCGGTTTGGTTAAAGCCCAGCTCGGTGAGAGTCGGCACCTCTGGAAACATCCAATTGCGTGTCAAGCCGTTCGTGGCGAGGGGGCGTAAGGTTTTCGCCTCAATTTGCGGTCTGGCTAAGTGGGGTGGCAGCCACGCGCTATCGACCCGTCCGCCAAGCATGTCGCTGATAATAGGCACCATCCCGTTGTACGGAATGTGATTCATTTTGTACCCTCCCGTCAGGCCGCCCAAGAGTCGCATACGAAACTCTGACGGGCTACCGACGGCTTCAGATCCAAAAGTCACTTGCCCGGGCTTCGCCTGAGCCAGCGCCAAAAGATCTTTTAAGCTGCTGATGTTCAGGTCTGGCCTGACCACGAAGAAGGCCAAGCCTTCTGCTAACCGCATAATCGGCTCAAAGTCTGTTTCCGGGTTGTAGTTCAGGCCTTTCCTGAGTAGCGGATTCACCAAAAACGCAGCATCGCTCGCAATAAAAACGGTGTATCCATCTGGTTTACTTTTGGCAACAAACGCAGCCCCGATGGCTTCAGAGCCACCTGACTTATTCTCAACAACAACCGATTGCCCCCACTTTTTTTCTAAGCGGCTCGCTAGAGCACGACCAAGTAAATCGGTGATGCCGCCCGGCGTGTACGGAACCACGATTTTGACGATTTGGGAGGGGTAGCTGGTAGCGGACTCGGCGCCATGCGTGGTGGGCGAGAGGCTCAAGGCGGTCGCTAGCGCAACTATTGAGGAGAGTCTATTTGCTTTCATGGCTGTCTCTGTCAGTTTAGATGGGCCCGAGTTTTTTACGACTAGTGATTCGGCTGGGATCCCATGTTGTAAGGACTAGATTACTGTGTTTTGCAAAAAGTGCAAGATGTGCGGCGCTGCCATAGGCCGAAAGTCCAAAATGTGATTTGCGGTGCTTGGTCTAGAGCGCAAGATCTGGCTGACAACGTATTTAGTGCAACGAACGATCACTGACTAAGCTTCAGCGCTCAAGTCAGTCATCATGTTGCAGTGCCGCAAGGGACGGCATTTTCTATGAAAAATAAAAATTGAGTCGCATAATTTTTTGCGACTTGGGCATCTATCAAAATCCGTTTAGACTATAGACACAGAATGTGGGCGGTTTTAAATATAAAGTGCTGCAGAGTGAAATAGCCTGCCAAACACTTAGTCGTTGAAACCGTCAATGTTAAAACAGCTAGATCGGAGATACAGCAATGACTTCAGCAGCACCAGCCTCGCAATATGATGTCGTCGTAATTGGCGCGGGTTTTGCCGGCATGTACACACTACACCGCTTGCGTGAACTCAAACTGCGCGTCAAAGTGCTTGAGGCAGGCGACGGCGTCGGTGGCACCTGGTACTGGAATCGCTACCCCGGTGCGCGTTGCGACGTTGAAAGCTTAGAGTACTCGTATTCGTTTTCAGACGACTTGCAGCAAGAGTGGGAGTGGCCCGAGCGATTTGCCGCACAACCTGATATCTTGAAATACGCCAACCACGTTGCTGATCGCTTTGATTTACGTCGTGATATCCAATTCAACACACGGGTCAAATCCGCGGTGTTTAATCGCCAGACAAACAACTGGACCATAACGACAACGACTGGTGAGGTCGTGTCAGCTAACTTCTGCATCATGGCTTCAGGCAACTTGTCGTTGCCACGTGTGCCTGACTTTAAAGGGCTGAATAACTTCAAAGGTAAGTGGTATCACACCGGTCAATGGCCGCACGACAAAGTTGATTTCTCCGGCAAGCGGGTTGGTATCATCGGCACGGGCGCCTCAGGGATTCAAACGATTCCTGTGGTGGCTAAAGAAGCCAAACATTTGCATGTGTTTCAGCGTACCGCAAACTTCAGCGTGCCCTCTGTGAATTACAAACTGCCTGAAGAAACCATCAAAAAGCATAAGGCCCGTTATAAAGAGGCGCGCGCTGAAGCCAATAAAACACCCTTCGGGATTTCTGGGTATCCGCCACCGACTAAAAACGTACTTGAAGATTCTGAAGAAGCTCGCGAACAGAGCTTTGAGAAAAAGTGGAACACCGGTGGCAACATCAGCTTTTTATACTCGTACAAAGATCTGCTAGTCAATAAAGACGCCAATGAGGCGGTCTCTGAGTTTGTGCGCCGAAAAATTCGTACGATCGTCAAAGACGCCAAGGTCGCAGAGATCTTATGCCCCAATGATCACTACATCGGCACCAAGCGTTTGCCACTCGATACAGATTATTTTGAGACGTTCAATCGTCCAAACGTCACGCTCGTCAATATCAAAAATGCTCCGATCGTTGAGATCACCGAGAAGGGCATCAAAACGACTGAAGCTGAATACGAGTTTGATGCCATCATCTTTGCAACAGGCTTCGATGCAATGACTGGTGCGATTATGGACATCGATATCCAAGTGAATGACGGTGCCGAGTTACGCAAAAAATGGTCAGAAGGCCCCAAGACCTATTTGGGGTTGATGACGGCTGGTTTCCCGAACATGTTGATCATCACAGGCCCCGGGAGCCCGTCGGTTAAAACCAATATGATTTCGGCGATCGAGCAGCACGTGGATTGGATTTTTGATCTGCTCAAACATGTTAAAGAGAATCAATACGCGCGTGTCGAGGCTGACTTGGATGCAGAAGAGAAGTGGGTCAAACACGTGAATGAAGTTGGCGACTCAACCTTGTATCCGTTGGCAAACTCTTGGTATGTCGGTGCCAACATCCCGGGTAAACCAAGGGTCTTTATGCCCTACGTCGCCGGTTTAGATAAATACCGCGTCATCTGCGACCAAGTGGCAGCAGAGGGTTACCGCGGCATGGTGTTGGCCCGCTAAGTCGTTTTCTCGACTGGTTTTTTGCCAGCAATAAAAGCGGTCACCATACCGACTAGAGTCGCCCCTCCGAGCACGGAGGCGGCGATTTATTTATTTGCACGGCTTCAGGGCATAATGCAGTCATCTTTTTCACCCAATAATCGTTAGCTCATCACCATGACCAGAATCGCCAAATTTGAATGGACCATCACAGGTTTGAAAATCAATCTGCCCCCTGAGGATGAGATTGATGATGATGAGGATTACGGCAAGATCAGCGATGCGTCCGAGCTGTTGCTGGCAGCAAATGCGGCGTCAGGCGCTGCTGAACGCAAACGACTCAAGCAGGCTGCCTGGCAGGCTTTGCAACCGCTGCAGCTTGACGTCAACTATTTCACAGGTGGTTTGTTTAAGAAGCAGGGCTTGTCGCTGGGGCGCAATACCGGTGTCGTTGAAGTCGCCCTGACAGAAGACAACACCGAATGGGCAATGGACGGCGATGAAAACGGCCTGACCTTAAGTGTGACGGTTCGTTTTGAGATGCCGGCTACCCGCGATTTGTCAGACCAAGTCTATCAAGACTGGCTGTCTGAGCATGGTTGGGAGTGGATCGGCCTGGCTTTTGTGGGTGATCTGTATGAGGGCGATAACGGTACCGATATTACTTTTTCGTGTGATTAGTCTTGAACGACTGACCATTGTTCGTTAGCATTGTGAGCAATACCTAAAAATAACCGAGACAACACTATGCATATCCCAACGATTGGCAAATTTGTCATCAAACAAACGGTAGCAATCGCCTTGGTGTTAGGCGCTTTCACTGCACAGGCGCAGTCTTACCCAGAGCGCAGTATCAAACTGGTGATTCCTTTCCCACCGGCTGGCGTGACTGACATTGTGGCCCGAACCATGGCGGCCAAGCTCACCGATGAGCTCGGTCAAACGGTGGTTGCAGAGAATCGCGCCGGTGCCAGTGGTGCAATCGGCGCCGAGGTAGTCGCGCGTAGCCCCGCGGATGGCTACACCTGGGTGATGGGCAACATCAGTACCATGGCGATTAACCAGTGGACGATGGCCAAGCTGAATTACGACCCTCTAAAAAGCTTTGATCCAGTTGGCATGGTGGCGGTACAACCTTTGTTGATCGCAGTGAACCCAGGCGTACCTGCAGCGACTTTGACCGAACTGGTGGCCTACGCGAAAGCGAATCCAGGTAAATTAAATTACGGCACGGCGGGCACTTCCATTCATTTGGCTGTTGAGTTTTTTTCTGGACTTGCGGGCATCAAGATGAATCACATTCCGTATAAAGGGAGTGCGCCAGCTGTCACAGATTTAATCGGTGGGCAGATTCAAGTCTTGTTTGATCCGTTCTCAAGTATCTATCCTCAGGTGGCCTCGGGCAAGGCGCGCGGTCTGGCAATCACGACACCGGTGCGCTCAAAAGTTGCACCTAATATCCCGACCGTCAATGAGTCAGGCTACTCGGGCGTAGACATCAGTTCTTGGCAGGGCATCTTGGTACCCGCAGGCACCCCAAAAGACATTGTTAAAAAGATTAACGCAGCGATGAACAAAGTCTTGGCATCTGCCGAGGTCACTGAAAAGTTTGCTCAATTTAGCGCGGTACCGACGCCTTGGACCCCTGAGCAATTCGGTGACTATATCCAAAAAGAGCAAGCACGCTGGGGCAAGGTTGCTAAGGATGCCGGGATCAAACCTGAGTAATGATCCCAATCTGCCGGAGTAGTAAGCCCAATCTGCCGAAACTTGTAACTAAATATCGAGGGCGTTGTGATAGAAAGCCTCGCTTGCGCAAGTTGTATTTTGTGGGTAACTAACTCACTGACTTACCGTCGTTTGATACGGCTGACTAAATTTTGACGAGATAAGCAATCAATCAGAGAGCCGCGCTATGCCACTAGATACAACGATCGCTCAACTTTTTGCCAAAATGGCCGCAGCGGGGCGACCCGCCTTATCGGCTGGGTCGCCCCAAGATGCCAGGGATATGACCGGTGCAACGCGTGCTGCGCTTGGTAAGGGCCCCGATATTCATCAGGTGAAAGATTTAGCGATCCCGACGCGTGCGGGTTCAATGGCCGCAAGACTGTTTGTGCCCAGCGCCGAGGTCAAGGGCTTGATCGTTTACCTGCACGGGGGCGGTTGGGTGATTGGCACGATCGACGACTTTGATGCGATGGCACGCGCGTTGGCCAAACGCAGTCAATGTGCAGTGCTGCTGCCCGACTATCGGCTGGCGCCCGAGTACCCCTTCCCAGCAGGGATCAATGATAGTGAAGACGCGATTGTTTGGGCGTCTGAGCATATGAAAGATCTGGTGGGCGCCACGGTACCCTTGCTTGTGGGCGGTGATAGCGCAGGCGGCAACCTGGCTGCGGTGGCAACGCATTCGTTGCTAGGGCGTGTGGCCATCAAAGGCCAGTTGTTGATTTACCCCGTGACTGACCACAACTTCAACACCGAGTCATATCAACATTACAGCGAGGGTATGCAGCTGACTAAGCGCGATATGCAATGGTTTTTTGAACATTACGCGCCAGCCTCGCTGCATGGCGATCCAAAAATCTCACCGATGGCGCAACAGAATATTGAAGGCTTACCCCGTACGGTGGTGTTGACCTCAGAGTATGACGTCTTGCGTGATGACGGCGAGGTGTATGCCAAGAAATTAATTTCAGCCGGTGTTCCAGTGATCACCAGACGCATGGCGGGCTTACCTCATGGTTTTATTCGTCTTTACAACATCGTTGACGCGGCAGATGAAGCGATGACTACGATCGCGCAAGACGTGAATACCTTGCTTCAATAGTCGATTCAGAATAAAACGAATGGGCTATCCGTGAGGTTTTCTAACATTTAAAGGATGTCGTGGATGGCCAGAGACAAATAATTTTCTTAATATTGAGCTACTAGCGATTGCTGCACGACAAAGTCAATATATCTTTGCAACAGAACGACGAGAGACGAGACACCCAGATGAAAACCTACAATCACTACATCGATGGTCAATACGTTGAGCCCATCGGTAAGAAATGGATCGATAGCATTGACCCTTACCAAGGCAAGCCTTGGGCGCGTATCCCCCAAGGCTGTGCACAAGACGTCGATCGTGCAGTGGCCGCGGCAGCGCGCGCAATGCGCGAAGGCCCTTGGTCAAAAATGACCGCAACTGAACGCGGCAAACTGATGGTTCGCTTAGCGGATCTGGTCACAAAGCATGCTGAACGCCTGGCCGAAATCGAAGTGCGTGATAACGGTAAACTGATGGCCGAGATGCGTGGCCAAGTGAACTATCACCCTGAATGGTTTCGCTATTACGGCGGCTTAGCCGACAAGATCGAAGGCGCAGTGATGCCAATCGATAAGCCCGATATGTTTGCCTTTACGCGCTACGAGGCGGTTGGGGTAGTGGGGGTGTTAACGGCCTGGAATTCACCTTTATTGTTCATCGCCTGGAAGTGCGCCGCTGCCATCGCGGCAGGGTGCGCCGTGGTGATCAAGCCCTCAGAGTTTGCTTCGGTCTCAACGCTTGAGTACGCGGCGTTAACAAAAGAAGCTGGATTTCCAGATGGCGTGTTTAACGTTGTGACAGGCTATGGGGCTGAAGCAGGTTCTGCGTTAGTGGATCATCCTCAGGTCGCCAAGATTACCTTCACCGGTTCGGATGTGACGGGTGCAAAAATTTATGCACAGGCAGCGCAGTCGATGAAGCGTGTGTCGCTTGAACTCGGTGGCAAGTCTCCCAATATCGTCTTCGCTGATTGCGATTTAGATAAAGCCGCCGCAGGTGTGATCTCGGGGATCTTTGCTGCAACGGGTCAGACCTGTATTGCGGGTTCGCGCTTGTTGGTACAAAACTCGATTCGCGAAGCGTTCACGAAAAAGGTCGCGGCGTTAGGGGCTTCGGCGCGTAAGGGTGACCCAATGTCGCCCGATACCAACATTGGCCCTGTTACGACGCCGGGTCAGTATAAAAAGATTCTGGATTACATCGACATTGCAAAAGCTGAGGGTGCGCGTTGTATTTTGGGCGGTGGCCCAGCCACTGACAGTGCTTTACCTGGTGGTCAGTTTGTTGAGCCAACGATTTTTGTGGATGTTGACCCCAACATGCGTATTGCCCGCGAAGAGGTCTTTGGCCCCGTATTGTCTATCATGGGTTTTGAAGATGAGGCGCATGCTATTCAGATGGCCAACGATACGATTTATGGCTTGGCTGCCGGCATCTGGACAAGCGATATCGGTCGCGCCATGAGGATGTCGTCGGCACTCAAAGCGGGTACGGTGTGGGTTAACACGTATCGCGCGGTCAGCTACATGATGCCGTTTGGCGGCATGAAGCATTCCGGTCTAGGACGCGAAAGCGGTTTAGCATCTATTCAGCAGTATCTCGAAACCAAGAGTGTTTGGATTTCGTACGCTGAGGGCGCGCCGGCGAATCCATTTATTTTGCGTTGAACGACTCCCTGCCTTCAAGCCAACATACTTTTGAAAAGTACGATGACTGAAGCTTGCAGTCAGGTGGTATCGAGAGGATGCATCCGTATGGTTTATGGGCTTTCTTTCTGAGAAAACAGTAAAAATAGTGCAAGAAAAAATTATCAGAGACAATTTAACTATTAAAAAAAGGATTACACATGAAAGGCGTCGTCTTCGTTGGTGATAGAAAAATCGAAATGCGCGAATTCGCTGACCCCACACCTGGGCCCAACGAAGTTGTGCTTGAAATCAAAGCTTCGGGTATGTGCGGTAGCGACTTAAAGTACTATCGCGCCGCGCCTGGAGAAGCCACCAAAGCCCTGGGCTTTGCTGCAGCCGATCCGGTCATCGGCGGGCATGAACCTTGCGGTATCGTGGTGGCGGTGGGCTCGAACGTGAACCCCAAGCAGGCCTATTTGGGCCAACGTGCGATGTGTCATCACTACCGCGGCTGTGGCGCATGCCCACACTGTTCAACAGGCTGGATGCAGTTATGCGACGAAGGCGTCGCCGAAATTTATGGTGCGACCGGCAATGGAGCCCATGCCCGTTACATGAAGTGCCCAGCCAGTACGATCGTTGAACTGCCACCCGAGTTATCGTTTGAAACAGGTGCGGCAATTGCCTGCGGAACCGGTACGGCCTGGGGGGCGTTAAAGCGCCTAGATTTAGCCGGTGATCAGACCATCGCTATTTTTGGGCAAGGCCCCGTTGGCTTGTCAGCCACGCAATTGGCCGCAGCAATGGGCGCACGCGTGATCGCCTTGGACGTGAGTCCTGAGCGTCTTGCTCGCGCAAAAGCCTTTGGTGCGAGCGAAGTGATTAATCCTCAAGGTACCGATGTTGTCGCGGCGATTCGCCAACTCACTCACGGCTTGGGCGCGCACGCCACGCTCGACGCCTCGTCTTCTTCAGACGCCAGAAAACAAGCCGTACAAAGCGTACGAACTTGGGGCAAGGCGTGTTTTGTGGGTGAAGGTGGAACGGTCTCGCTTGATGTCAGCCCCGACATGTTGCGCCGCCAGGTGACGCTGATCGGTTCTTGGACGTTCTCTACCAATGGTCAGGCAGACTGCGCGCGCTTCGTTGCCGATCGCAAGATCGACGTTGACGGTTTGTTTACGCATCGCTGGAAACTAAGCGAAGCCGAACAGGCTTATCAGTTGTTTGATAAGCAGAGCTCGGGTAAGGGCGTGTTCTTAATGTAATTCAGGTACGTCCTGCGCTGCATCGCGTGGCTCAGGGCATGACGCTAGTTGTCGAAACTGATGAATCGCTGAAGAGGTGTTCGTTTTGGCTGCGCCACGGCATCACCATAGGCTGGTCACGTGACGCGCCAAACAAATGAATAAAGGTACGGTTTGAAGATCACCAACATTCTTGAGAAATCAGTTCCGTTAAAGAGTAACGTTTCAAACTCGGTCATCAATTTTTCGACGCACACAGTATCGCTGGTCGCGCTGGTGACAGATCAGGTTCGTAATGGCAAACCAGTAATGGGCCTGTCGTTTAATTCGATCGGTCGTTATGCGCAAAGCGGCATCATTGCACAGCGTATGGCGCCCAGGCTGCTAGCAGCCAAGCCCGAGACCTTATTGCAAGATAACGGGCAACTCAGCGCAGAAAAAGTTCTTGCGTGTGCGATGCAGAATGAAAAGCCTGGCGGGCATGGCGATCGCGCGCATGCCGCTAGTGCGCTTGAATTAGCCGTTTGGGATTTGAATGCAAAGCTCAATGACGAGCCCGTCAGTGCGTTGATTTCACGCCACTTTGGTCGTACACATTACTCACCTAGGGTCTCTGTCTACGCTGCAGGTGGGTACTACTATCCTGGTGAGCAGGCTGGTCGACTCGAAAGCGAATTGAGCGGCTACCGTGATCTGGGCTTTGACCGTTTCAAAATGAAAATCGGCGGCGCCACGCTTGCTGAAGATATGGCGCGCATCGAACGCGCGTTGACGATTGCGGGTGCTGGTCAAAAACTTGCAGTGGATGCTAATGGCCGCTTTAGCCTAGAGCAAGCGATTGCTTATGGCGAGGCAATGCAAGGCTACGACTTGTTATGGTACGAAGAGGCGGGTGACCCACTCGATTTCGAATTGAACGCGTTGCTCGCCAAAGAATATAAAGGGGCGCTTGCAACGGGTGAAAATTTATTCTCACGCCAAGACGTCAAAAACCTCGCGCTGTTTGGTGGCGCGCGTCCTGCGCTTGATATCTTTCAGATGGATCCCGGTCTGTGTTACGGCGTGACTGAATACGCCCGCATGCTGACCGAATTAGAAAGCCGAGGCTTTGATCGGAAGTTCTGTTATCCCCACAGCGGTCAGCTGCTTGGTTTGCATGTGGTAGCTGGGCTTGGGCTGGGCGGCTGCGAAGTCTACCCAGGGGTTTTTCAACCCATGGGCGGTTTTGGTGACAGCACCAAGATTGAGCAGGGGGTTGTGAAAGTCTCAGAGGCTGCTGGCTTTGGTTTTGAAGAGAAAGCTAATTTGAGGGCCGAGTTTGCAGGGCTTTTCGGGTAAGAGCTGAGTCATTCAACAGCTCTTCGGTACCGATCTAAACTGAGATGAATCTGAGGTGACTGTGAATCTGAGGTGACTGTGAATGTGAGCTGAGGTGAACGGAGGTGAACGGAGGTGAGGTCAACTTCGCTGCGCTGCGGCAATCGTTGAACTGTTGAATTTTGGGGTAAACACCTATCGATCCAAATGCTATTCCGGCGCATGATTGAATCCACTAGAAAATAAATAATTCGCTAGTGCAGTAGTGCGAGACAACAATCACAAAATCATAAATAAAGAACCGCTGTAAAAAAGGCTAGTTGCTGTTTGATTCAAAAAAACAATCATTTGCACGAGTCATCTTTTGATGGCTTGGGCGTTGACTCGTAGACCGATCATCAGGAGACATGCATGAAGTTTTACCGATTTTTATCTTTAGCAATGGCAACATTGTTTTTATCCACGGTCCTATTTTCGTCTGAGTCGCAAGCTCAAACAAAATTACGGATTCAATCTGGATTTCCTCCCTCAAGTTTGATTTACCTAAACTCTTTGTATTTTGCAAAGCAGGTAAACGCGATGTCTGGCGGACGCCTGATCGTCGAGATCCTGCCACCGGGCGCTGTCGTGCCTCCGTTTGAAATTCTGGATGCGGTGAGTCGTAAAGTTGTGGATGGTGGTCACACTGCCGCCGCCTATTGGGTAGGTAAAAATCGTGCAGCCGCCTTGTTTAGCCCTGCGCCCGGTGGTCCATTTGGTATGGATATGATGGATTATCTTGGCTGGATCCACGATGCGGGCGGTTTGCAGCTGTATGCCGATTTCTATCAAAAAGACTTGAAAGCAAACGTGGTGCCGATTCCTTTAACTTCGGTTGCGCAGCAGGCCTTAGGTTGGTTTAAGACACCGATCAATAGCTGGGCTGATTTGAAAGGAAAGAAATGCCGCCACACGGGTATCACCGCTGAGGTTTTCGGGCGTGCTGGTGTTGCAGCGGTTAACTTGCCAGGCGGCGAAATCATCCCTGCACTTGAGCGTGGTGTGATTGAGTGTGCCGAGTGGACAGGCCCAGCAGGCGATATCTCGATCGGCTTTCAAACTGTGTTGAAACACTTCTACGCACAGTCGACGCACGAGCCAGCAACGGTGCTAGAGATTCTGATCAATGCTGATATCTGGAAGGCCTTGCCTGCGGATCTCAAAGCCATTATTCATTCTGCCGCGATCGAAGCGACCATCAGATCTGAGATGGAAAGAAATCGCTTGAATTCTTCGGCAATGAAAGAAATGAAAGAGAAGTTTGGCGTGACCATTCATGAGACTCCACCAGATATTCTGTTGAAGACTCTGCAAGTGTGGGATGAGATTGCAAAAGAAGAATCGGCTAAAAATCCCGCTTTCAAACGGGTGTACGACGCCATCTATAAATATGCCTCAGAAGTTGTGCCTTCGCGTGTGATTAATTCTCCGTCTTATGAGTTCACGGCGAATTATTACTTTCCGCCTAAAAAGTAGTGAGTTGCAAAACTATTGACAGCACGACAACCTGCTTGTTGTGCTGTCAATTCCTTTTTTTAGAGTTCATTATTTCTTGATAGTCACCGGAGAAAACCCGTGAGCGATAACGTTCAGAGTGTGCTTGACGTAAGCCGATTAAGCCCTTTTTGGCAAGTTACCGTCCCCTTGATCCGCAAAATTGATCGCTTTACCCACTATACGGGCCAGTTGACGATGTTTTTGCTTGTGCCTCTGATTTTCAGTAGCGTCGCTGAAGTGATTTTGAGATATTTCTTTAAAGCACCCACCGCCTGGGCAGGTGATGTCACCTTCATGTCAAATGGGTCGTTCTTCATGTTGGGCTCAGCGTTTGCGCTTTTAAACGGTGCACATATCCGTACCGATATTTTGTGGGATAAGTTTTCAGTCTCGAAAAAAGGCTGGATCGATCTGATTACGTATGTTGTTCTATTTTTACCGGTCATGGGGTTACTGACGTCAATATCAATCGATGATGTCATCAAATCTTTTCAGATTAACGAGAAGTCGAATCTTGGCCTTTGGCAACCCATCATTTGGCCACTCAGAGCGGTCGTGCCAGTCGCCTTCGCGCTGCTGTTCATTCAAGGTATTTCTGAGCTTCTAAAGTCGCTCTGGGCCGTGAACACAGGCACTGAATTAGTGCGTAACGAAAAAATCGAAATCTAGCCAAATACCTTTCAGGATATCGTCATGTCTTTCAACGAAATACTTGGCTTGATCATGCTGTTTTGTATGGTCAGTGTCATCTTCATTGGGTTTTCAATCTCTTTCACGCTGCTCTTCATTGCCATCGTTTTTGGTGCAATTGGATTGGGTGTTGATCGCACGTTTTATCTGACCTATCTGCAAGTGTGGGGGTCGATGAAAGATGACATTGTGCCGGCCGTGCCGATGTTCATCTTTATGGGCTATATGTGTGAACAGGCAGGTCTGATGGACCGACTCTTCGCCACGTTTAGGCAACTGTTTGCGCCGTTACGCGGTTCGTTGTACTTGGCGGTGCTGTTAACAGCGACGCTTTTTGCGATGGCCACTGGGATTGTTGGCGCTGCCGTGAGCGTGCTAGGGATCATGGCGGGTGGCATGATGATGAGAGCCGGTTACGATGCGGAGATGTCTGCAGGCGCAATTGCTGCGGGCGGCACACTTGGAATCTTGATCCCCCCTAGCGTCATGTTGTTAGTGATGGGGCCGGTTCTTGGCGTGCCTGTGAATAAGCTGTACGCGGCCGCGTTTGGTCCAGGATTTTTATTGGCGGCTCTTTATATTGCTTACTGCTTGATTCGCAGTTTTTTTAATCCAAAGCTTGGTCCACCGCTGCCTAAAGAAGAGCGCATGGGTTACAACTTTAAATTGTTTAAAGAAGTAGTCGTTAGCATTTTGCCTTTGTTGCTGTTAATTGGCTCAACGCTAGGCACTATTTTGACGGGGTTGGCGACTGCAACTGAAGCTGCCGCGTGCGGTGCGCTGGGTTCGATGATTCTGTCTGCCTTGTACGGTAAGTTGACCTTGCCCGCGATTAAAGGGACTGCCCGCAGCACGCTTTTGACCTCTGCGATGGTATTGCTGCTGGTGATGGCCTCTAATATTTTCGGTGCGGTCTTTGTTCAGCTCGGCTCGGCCGGTTTAATCGAAACGATGTTAAATGATTTACCGCTGCCCGGCATGGGCAAGTTTATGCTGGTGATGTTAATTGTCTTTTTGTTGGGTTGGCCGTTTGAATGGCCCGTCATTATTTTGGTGTTTGTGCCGATATTTATCCCGGTGATCCAAAAGCTTGACGTTGGCTTATCGAAGGGCGAACTGATGTTGTGGTTTGGCGCGACTTTGGCGGTGAACTTGCAAACAGCATTTTTAAGTCCGCCTGTAGCAATGTCGGCCTACTACCTCAAAACTGTGATGCCGTCTTGGAACCTAGGGTTGATCTTCCGCGGTATGGCGCAGTTTATGGTGATTCAGGTCGTGGCGCTGGCGATGATTATCGGTTTTCCGACCATTTCGCTTTGGTTGCCCCGCATGCTGTATCAAAATTGAGCTAAATTGAATTGAGGTGAGTATGAGTTTCAAGATTTGTGTGTACGTCAACCCAATGAAGAGTGATGAATGAGCTTATTTGAAAGTTTGCGTTTAGATGGGCAAGTGGCACTTGTGACCGGAGCCGGCCGTGGAATTGGAGCGACCATTGCTCGCTATTTGGCTGAGGCGGGTGCCGAGGTGGTATTGCTGTCGCGTACGCTAAGCGAACTTCAAACGGTTGCGCAACAGATTACTGAGGCGGGTGGTCGGGCGTCGATTCGGCAATGTGATGTGATTGACGCAAAAGCGCTTAGAGCAATTATTGATGAGTTGCCACGCCTGGATATTTTAGTCAACAATGCGGGCACTAATATTCCAGAGCCAATGATCGAAGTATCAGATGAACATCTTGATCATTTACTCAATTTGAATATTCGTTCGTGTTTCATCGCCGCGCAAGCGGCGGTTAAAAAGATGTTGCAGGATCCCGATCGCGCCAAGAAAGGTGGATCAGTGATTCACATTTCTTCACAGATGGGGCATATTGGCTCACCGAACCGAACCGTCTATTGCACAACAAAACATGCGATTGAAGGTTTAACGAAGGCGATGGCGATTGAGCTTGCTGAGCATAATATTCGAGTCAATAGTGTGGCCCCGACGTTTGTGGATACCCCCTTGGTGCGGCAGGTAGTAAACACCGATGAGAAGCGTGCCTTTTTATTTTCTAAGATTCCGCTAGGTCATCTGGCTGAGACTGAAGATATCGCGGCAGCCGTATCCTATTTGGCGTCTCCTGCTGCCCGGATGGTGACAGGGACTTGCCTCAAAGTGGATGGTGGTTGGACAGCACAGTAGGTTGACGGATCGTAGACATGGCAGACGTAGAGCGGTTTGATTTTATTATCGTGGGTGCAGGCTCGGCTGGTTGCGTATTGGCAAATCGCTTGTCGAAAGACCCAAGTACTAGAGTCTTATTACTCGAGGCTGGCCCTGAAGATCGCAACCCGTGGTTAAAGATTCCGGCGGGCGTGGCCCGTGTGGTGACAGACCCCATCGTCTCGTGGGGTTATCAGTCTGAACCAGAACCCGGTTTAAATAATCGTCAGATTATTTGGCCTCGCGGCAAAACACTCGGTGGTAGCAGTTCAATTAACGGGCACGTGTATATGCGCGGCACGCCTGCCGACTACGATGGTTGGCGTGATGCAGGCAATACCGGCTGGGGCTGGAGCGATGTCCTGCCCCATTTTAAAAGTACTGAAAAGCATTTTCTAGGCGAAACGCAGTTGCACGGCGCCACGGGTGAGTTGGTTGTGTCGCCCTTACAAGAGCCTCATGCGGCTTCGTCAGCGTTTGTACAAGCCGCCATCAATGCTGGCGTACCTCACAATCTAGATTTCAATGGTGCCATACAAGAGGGCGTGGGCTTTGTGCAGCTCATGATTGATCGTGGGGTACGTGCCTCGACCGCACGCGTGTTTTTAAAACCAGCCCGCGAGCGAGCAAATTTAAAAGTACAAGTGCAAGCGATGACTGAGAGAATTCTCTTTCAGGATAAGCAAGCGATTGGCGTTCAATATTCAGTGAATGGCGTGCGTCACACTGCCCATGCCAAAGAAATCATTTTAAGCGCTGGCGTCATTAATTCTCCTCAGTTGTTAATGCTATCGGGGGTAGGTGACGCGAAGAACTTACAAGCGCTTGGAATCCCTGTGGTTCACGATTTGCCTGGTGTAGGGATGAATCTGCAGGATCACGTTTACGTGCACTACTTGGCGAGTGTTGATCCTGAGTATTCGATTAATAAAAAAATCGCGAGCCCGATCAGAATGATTCCAGACGTGCTGAGGTATTTATTCACACGCCGTGGCTTGTTGAATTCAGCGGCGGCGCAGGTTGCTCTGTTTGCCCGCTCGGGTGCAAACAATGACAAGGTTGATCTGCAAATACAAATGCGGCCGTTCAGCATGTATTCGTCGGCCGGCATGTTTAAAGCCGATCCAGCCCCAGCCGTGACAGCGTCTTGCGGGGTGTTACAACCTTTTTCTGTTGGTTCGCTCTCCTTGCGCTCTGCAAACCCCTATGATGCGCCGCGCATGCAGGCAAACTATTTGACCGACCCGCGCGATGTCGCTCCCTTGTTAGTGGGCTTGCGTTTAATCCGAAAGATTTTTTCACAAAGCCCTTTTGCGCAACACAATCGAGGCGAACTGATGCCGGGTTCGCAACACGTCTCTGATGAGCAGTTAATTGACTATATTCGTGCGCAGGCTCAATCGATGTATCACCCAGTTGGGACCTGCAAGATGGGCGTAGACGCTCAAGCGGTGGTCGACCCTCATTTGCGGGTAAGAGGTATCGGGGGCTTAAGAGTGGTTGACGCAGCGATCATGCCAAAGGTCACTTCAGGCAATACGAATGCACCTGTGATTATGATCGCTGAAAAGGCCTCTCAGTTGATTTTGTCTGGTGTGTAGGCTTTAAAAATCATCACTATTTTGTAGTCATGGCAATGCAATTGTTTGAAATAAGCGTTGCCAAGAGCTTGCCCTGTGCAGCGCGAGAATCGACCGTTTCAAGTCACTGAGGCTTTACAATCAAAACGACTTCGACACAATTCTCTTCATAAGCTAAAAATGCACACGCTTAAAGATCATGTACTCGCCTTACACCCCCAAGCCAGTCAATTATTCGATGACTTGCGTGCTGGCAGCGTTGATGCCGTTAATCGAGGTGTGACGCGTGACACCTACGGGCAGGGCGAGCAGTTTGCTCATGATTTAGTTGAAAAACACGCGTTGAAACTCGGCCTAGAAATCCGGCACGATCATATGCGTAATACCTATATGGTCTGGCCCGGCCATGATCGTCAGGCACCAGCGATCGTGATGGGTTCGCATCTTGATTCAGTGCTGGGTGGCGGTAATTACGACGGTGCGGCCGGGGTCATGGCAGGCTTGATTGCTGTACAAGCGATGCAGCGGGCCGGGCTGAAACTCAACTGCGATGTTGTGGTGATGGGCATCCGAGCCGAAGAAAGTATTTGGTTTCAGGTGTCATATGTGGGTAGTCGTGGCGCCCTAGGAACTTTGCCAGCAAGCGCCTTACAGCAGCGGCGTATCGATACCGGCCGCACACTTGAACAACACATGCGCGAGGCGGGCGCAGAGCCCGAGGCTGTCGCGAAAGGTGTTGCGTACCTCAGCCCAAAAAACGTAAAAGCGTTTTTAGAGTTGCATATCGAACAGGCGCCTAGCCTTGCCTTAACGGGTTATGCACTGGCGATTGGCACCGGCGTACCTGGCCACTTTAGATATCCGCGAGTGAAGATCACTGGTGAGTACGGCCACGTTGGGCTTGGCCGGCGTTTTCGGCACGATGCGGGTGTGGCCGCCGCAGAGGTGTCCGTTGCGCTTGATGCGTTATGGCAGCAGTGGGAAAGCGCGGGGCGTTTGATGGCCTGTACCTTCGGTGAGTTTCACACAAATTCTGCGCGTCACGGCACGACAATCGTGCCCGGCGAGTTTCAATTTAGTTTAGATGTTAGAGCCTACGAAGATGCCGATGTGGCAGAGCTCGAGCAGGCCTTTATGGCTATTGTTCGCCAAATAGAAAAAAAACGTGGCGTCACCTTTGATTTTGGTCTGCGTGCCTCGGCAAAAGTCGCGAAAGCAGACGGCGTCATCACTCAACAACTACGCGACTGTGCCGTACGTTTAGACATGCATGTGTGCGATTTGCCCAGTCCCGCTTCACACGATTCTGCAGCATTTTGTGCTGCAGGTATACCTTTTGGCTTTGTATTTATTCGCAATCCAAATGGCAGTCACCATCCCGATGAAGAGATGTCGATTGATGATTTTTTACAAGGCACTGCTGTGCTGACTGAATGGTTAGCCGTGTATGGTGGTGCTAATTCTTCAATTTG
>Ga0209400_1001575_pt1 | contig 18081 bp, 15 predicted proteins | sample M_130807_EF_Meta_FD_187313 | JGI IMG/M metagenome (GOLD analysis project Ga0209400, IMG submission 187313) | Freshwater microbial communities from Lake Montjoie, Canada to study carbon cycling - M_130807_EF_MetaG (SPAdes) (version 2) | ecosystem: Environmental > Aquatic > Freshwater > Lake... | reverse complement strand
GCCGATCTGGCGGCGATACCCACGCGGTGTGCAGCCGAAGGCGCGTCGGAACTGCTGGTTGAAATTCGAGAGATTGTTGAAGCCCGCCTCAAAGGCAATCTCGGCGACGGAGGCTTCGCTTTCCAACAGCCGGTGCGCCACGTTCGAGAGCCGCACGTCCTGAATGTAGGCCACCGGTGTGCGGCCCATGCGGTCGCGAAAGTGCCGGTGAAAAACCGTATCGCTCATCCCTGCAAGTCGCGCCAGTCCGCCGATGGTCAGCGCCCCGGCGCTGTGCGTGTGAATGTGCGTTAGCACGGCTTCCAAACGTTCGAGGTGCCGGTCGGGCGACTGAAGACTGTAACCCGCAGACGCAAGTTCCCGCGCCGCACCGTCGCGCTGGATCTCATGCAGCAGCCGCAGCAGTTCGGCGATCTGCATAAGTCCATCAGCGCGGAAAAGATCGTCCAGGATCATGGAGACACGGTGCGCCGAAGCTTCGCTAAGCAACAGCCCGCGGCCGGTGCGGCGGAAAAGTGATGCCAGCGAACGCATCTCCGGCAGGGTACCCCAAGCGGTGCTCAGCCTTGCGGGATCGAACTGCAAACAACGCGAGCGCGCCCTGCCTGTGCCTTCCAGGTTGACAAAAGCGTGCGGCAGGCGGCTACCAAAAACATAGATTTTCCCCGGCTCAAAGATCCCCGCGAAGTCACCCGCCAGCACCCGCCCGCGGCTCTCGTTGATGCGCAAAATTTCAAACTCCGGATGGCGGTGATAGGGACAATCAAAGACAGGCAGATTGAAGTCACGGCAACTCAGCGTGGCCGCAGTTTGGACGGCGATGGTTTCATGGAGCACCCGCACAAATGGTATATTACCACTACCAAAACGCCTTTTCCCAGCCTATAAACGGCAGGATACCACCAGAATTTAGTGATTTCATGGTAGAAGCCGTTTGCCGACCCCGTTACGTTCACCGTTCAACCACGGTTCTCCCAACCGTCGTTTAAGCATCAACAAAACCTCAAACCCACAATCGCTGCCGATGCCCAAGATTACCTACATCACACCCGGCGGCGAAAGGATCGTGGTCGAAAACGCCATTGGCACCCTTATGACCGCCGCTGTCGCGAACCAGGTCAAGGGAATCGAAGGCGAATGTGGGGGCGTCTGTTCATGCGCGACCTGCCACATTCACATCGACCCGGCATGGATGGACAAAGTCGGGCCCGCCTCAAAAGTTGAGCAGGGGATGCTGGAACTCGAAGACCACGCGAGCGAATGCAGTCGCCTTGGTTGTCAGGTGAAGCTGACTCCGGAGCTGGACGGGCTCATCGTGAAAGTCGTGGGCCGGTGAGCGGACACTGCGTCATCATCGGTGCCGGGCACGGCGCGGCGCAGCTTTGCGCTTCGTTACGGCAGGAACAATGGGAGGGGCCGGTCACGCTGATCGGGGCCGAACCTCACCTGCCGTATCATCGCCCGCCACTTTCCAAGACGCAGCTCGACCCCGATGGCGACACGACGCTTCAGTTGATCCGGTCGGAGGATTTTTACACGTGCCATCAAATCAACACAAAACTCGGTGTCCGCGTGTCGACAATTGACCGGGGGCGGAAAACGGTAAAAACCGATGTCGGCGAAATCGCCTACGAGAAGCTGGTGCTCTGCCTTGGTTCGCTGCATCGCCGACCGCCCATCGACGGTATCGGACACGAAAAAGTCTTCGTGCTGCAAACGGCCGCGCATGCAGAAGTGCTGCGCGCTGCCGCTAAGCCCGGCGCGCGCGCGGTCATCATCGGCGGCGGATTCATCGGACTGGAAGTTGCCGCTTCGCTGCGCCAGCGCGGCCTCGATGTGACTGTGCTCGAACTCGCGCCGCGTGTTCTCTCGCGCGTTACGTCGCCCGAGGTTTCCGGCTATTTTGAAAATCTCCACCGCAGGCATGGCGTCACTCTGAACACTGGCGTGAGCGTCACCGGCATCAAGGATGGCGGGAGTGGCTTGAAAGTTCTCACTGCGGAGGGACAGGAATTCGCCGCGGACTTCGTGGTGCTGGGTGCAGGTGCGACGGCCAATACGGCGCTCGCGGAAAGCGCCGGGCTGGAAACCGCCAATGGCATTCTTGTGGACGAATTCAACCGCACGTCCGATCCCGACATTTACGCACTGGGTGACTGCTGCAACCAGTTCCGCCCGCTCTATCAGCAGCGGATGCGACTGGAGTCAGTGCAGAACGCCGTGGATCAGGCCAAGACGGCAGCGGCTTCCCTTGCGGGGAAAGCCGTTCCTCACGATGCGCTGCCGTGGTTCTGGTCGGATCAATACGACGCGAAACTGCAGATTGCCGGAGTCTCAACCGGCTACGACCGCGTGATCTTGCGCGGCACCACCGAACTGGGGGGTGACTTTTCCGCCTGGTATTATCGCGGTGAAAAACTGCTGGCGGTGGATGCCGTCAACGACTCGCTGGCCTATGCCGTCGGCACGAAAATTCTGAAAGCCGCCCTGCATCCCGCGCAGGAGGATGTTGCGGATTTAAACCTCGAAACCAAACAACTGCATACCAAAGCCAAGGAGCAAGTCTATGCCTGAACACCCCGATGCCTTCAAGAAAGCGCGAGCGGAGGGCGCCACGCTGAACGTCAACTGTGAGGACGAAACCCTCCCGCTCATCCTGCGTATGCAGGACGTGCGCAAGAGCGCCAAGGACTGGAAAACCTTCAGCAGCGACAACCCGCTGATGTGCGTGCTGCACTCGGAGGCTTCCGTGCGCGGCGTCCGCCAACTGCCGCTGGAAATCGACCCGCCGCAGCACACCGACTACCGCGCGCTGGTGCAGCCGCTGTTCAACCGGCCCAAGGACGACCCGGAATACATCGCGAACATGCAGGCGCTCGTGGACGAAATGGTCGCCGACGCGGTGGCGAAGGGCGAGTTCGAGGCCGTACGCAAATTCGCGCTGCCTCTGCAAAGCCGTGCGCTCGCTCGGCTGTTGAAAATGCCGGAGTCGGAGGCCGAGGTCTGGATCAGCTGGGGCGTCCATGTATTCCATGACCGCGATGATGATGCGGGCGACGGGCATATGCTGGAGGCGTACACCGGCGACCAGTTCAAGCGCGCGGAGCAGCAGCCGGGCGACGACTTTTTCAGCTACCTGAATGGGGTCGATTTCAACGGACGCAAGCTCACCTTTGAGGAAAAGCAGGGCTTCGCCAACGTCACCTTTGCCGGCGGCCGCGACACGATCATCAACACGGTGAGCAGCATCTTCGCCTACCTCGGCGACCATCCGCAGGCGCTCGACTTTCTACGTCAGGACGAGAGCCGCATCATCACGGCGGTGGAGGAGTTCGTGCGCTATGTCAGCCCGCTCACGGCCATCACCCGCAAATGCCCGCATGCCACGCAAGTCGGTGGCGAAAACGTTCCCGCCGGCGGACGTGTCGGTCTTTGCTGGCCGTCCGCGAATCGGGACGAAACGGTCTTTGAAAATCCGGACGAAGTTGTCCTCGACCGCTCGCCGAACCCGCACATCGGTTTCGGCTTCGGCCCGCACAACTGCCTCGGTGCGCCTCATGCACGGCTCATTTTTCGCAGTCTGCTCAAGTCGCTCTGCGACCGCGTCGAGCGGGTCGTGACGATCAAGGCGGAGCCGAAGATGGAGCGGGAATCATCCTTCACCCGCCAGTCCGGTTACGAGTCGGTTCAGGTGAAACTCATCAAGCGCTCGCCATGATTCACGCTAAAGCCGCCATTTCGAACGGCGCCGGCGGTTTTTCCATCGAGGAAATCGAAGTGCATTCGCCCACCGGCCACGAGGTGCTGGTGGAAATCAAGGCGTCGGGCGTCTGCCACACCGACTGGGATTCGCTGAACTGGGGCCGGCCGGTCGTGATCGGCCATGAGGGGGCGGGCATCGTGCGCGAGGTGGGCGAACGTGCCACGCGAGTCGCACCGGGCGACGAAGTGGTGCTCAACTGGGCCGTCCCGTGCGGCACCTGCTTCCAGTGCCTGCACGGCAAGCGGAATATTTGTGAAAACCGCAATCAGGTCACCGCGCCCAACTACATGCAGGGTCACTCGGTGCTGGAGCGGACGATGTTCAAGGGCAAGGGCATCGAGCGCTCGTTCAACATCGGCACCATGTCCACGCACGCCGTGGTCCTCGAGGAGGCGCTGGTGAAAAAGAATCCCGGTATCCCGTTCCGCTCCGCGTGCATCATCGGCTGCGGCGTTATGACCGGCTACGGCTCGGCGGTGAACGTGGCGAAAGTCACGCCCGGTTCCAGCACCGTCGTGCTCGGCGCGGGAGGCGTCGGCTTGAACGCCATCCAGGGTTGTCGCGTTTCCGGTGCAGACAAAATCATCGCCATCGACGTAAACCCGCAACGCCTGGAGTTTGCCAAAAGATTCGGCGCGACTCACACGATCCTTGCCGACCGCAACGACACCGGCCTGCTCAACGCGGCCAGGGAAGTGAAGACGCTCTGCGGCGGGCGCGGCGCGGATTTCGCCTTTGAATGCACCGCTGTTCCCGCACTCGGCGCCGCCCCGCTCGCGATGGTTCGCAACGCGGGCACCGCCTGCCAGGTCAGCGGCATCGAGCAGGAGATCGCCATCGACATGCGCCTGTTCGAGTGGGACAAAATCTACGTCAACCCGCTCTACGGCGGCTGCGACCCTTATTACGACATCCCGAAGATTATGAACCTTTACGACAAGGGGGCACTGCTGCTGGATGAAATGATCACGCGCACCTACCGACTGGAGGATTTGGAGCAGGCATTTTACGACATGCACACCGGGAAAAATGCCAAGGGTGTCATTTTGTTTGAGTGATGACCACCCGCTTTCGCACAACAGAGATTTCGGATCCGGCCTTCGAATCGGACAACCTGCGTTTCATCACGGTCAAATCACCGAACCTCGGCGGTCGCGGCGACATCTGCCTGTTCATCCCGCCGGGAAATACCGCGATAAATCTGCCGTTCGTCACGTTGCTCCATGGGGTCTATGGCAGCGCGTGGATCTGGTCACAAAAGGCCGGTGTTCACCGCACTGCGCTGCGCATGATCAAGTCCGGAGAAATTCCGCCGATGGTCATTGCGATGCCGTCCGACGGCTTGCGGGGAGACGGCTCCGGCTACCTTCCGCACCGCACGCAAAATTATGAGTCATGGATCGCCGACGATGTCCCCGCGGCAGTTATGGAAAACATCCTGCAGGTCAGCGGCGCATCGCCGCGCTTCATCGCCGGACTTTCCATGGGCGGATACGGTGCGCTGCGCATCGGTGCGAAATACCCCGAACGCTATGCCGCAATCTCCGGCCATTCCTCCATCACCGAGGTTACGCAAATGGCCCGGTTTGTGGAAGAACCGCTGTCCACCTACGAAACCGATTTTAATTCAAGCGTTCACCAAGCCATCCTCGGTGCCGGCGCCAAGTTGCCGCCCCTGCGGTTCGATTGCGGCGTTGCGGATGAACTGATCGACGCCAACCGCACCCTGCACGGACAGTTGAACGCTGCCGGCATCTCGCACACCTACGAAGAATTCCCCGGCGGACACGAGTGGCCCTACTGGGCCGAGCATATCGCCGATACGCTGCGCTTCTTTGCCGCGCAGGTGTCGGGCAGGACGGTGGAGCTCAGGTCATAGAGCCTTCATATTCAACGGGGAAAGGAGGAGCGGACAAACCTTCAGGATGGCTGGCTTAAGAAATATTTTAAAGAGTGTCCGAGCTGATTTTTGGTCTCTTCCGAAAACGAAGTAAGGAACTCGCCTTCCTGGACCGCCTCAATCAGGTGAAGAGTAGTTCCGCCAAATACGCCGCCTCTTAAGCGGGCGCCGGACGGGCTTCATTAGGTGAGCTTAGTAACCTCGTTTTGAATCCAGGCCATATCGGCCTCACTCAGGCATTGGGTTTCTGTTGTCAGATTTTGTTCTACTTGGCGTGCATTGCGGAATCCTGGAATCACGCATGCGACACGTGGATGATTGAGCACGTAGCGCATGGCCACCGCCGCCAACCGAGCCAGCTCGGATCCGAAACGCGATTTCATGGCCTCTAAAAAGGGATTTAACCGATTTAGCTCGGGACCTTTGAATTTTGGATCCTGACTGCGGATATCCCCCGGCTCAAACACCGGTGGACAATGTGGATTATATTTACCAAGCAAAACCCCCTGATGCAGCGGGCTGAAAGCCACGAAGGACATTTCGCCCGCCTCAAGCAATCGTCCCACGGAACTGTCCGGCAGAAAAAACTGGGGACAAAGAATGTTGCCGATCGACTGCAACACCGCTGGACGAACTACCGGTACGGCACGGGCGAAATGCTCTGAGGTGTAAGCGGATTGTCCCTTCACGCGCACTTTCCCTTCTTGCACGAGCGCATTGAGGGTCGCAGCAGCCCCGTCCAACCATTCTCCCTGTGGGCCGAAATCCCCATGGTGCAGGTAATAAATATCGACATATTCCCTCTGAAGATTTTTGAGGGACTGCTCAAGCTGTTGACGTATGTGAAGGGGGTCGTATGAGTGTTCCGCTGTCCCGCAAAAATGTCCCACCTTGGTGGCGATGATGTAATCCTCCGAACGAAGCCCCAGTTTCTTCAGACAGCGGGCTAGCATACGCTCGGCCCGGCCGTTTCCATAAACGTCGGCATTGTCAAAGTGGTTGACGCCACGATCCACCGCTAATTTCAGGGCGGTTGTCACCTCATCCTCGTCCACGTCCGCCCACCCGTTCATGTGATTCTCCACCCAGTTCTTTCCGCCCATGGTCCAGCATCCCAAGCTGATTTCTGAAACCTGAAGGTCGGACCGACCCAACCGACGGTAGTTCATGGTGACAGTGAAAGACCAGAATGAGGATCAAAAAAGTGAGTTTGGGTCATGTCCGCCTGAATCCGGATCTTTTTCCCCTCGGGCTGATTCAATTCTGAGCGGGAAATGCGGGCGACCAGGCGGTGGCCGCCGGTTTGGAGGTAGAGAAGAGTCTCGGGAACCACCGACTCCACCCGCAGCAAAAGTGCCTCGAAAGTCCCACCTTGTTCAGACATATCTGCCTTGAATTCATCCAAGGACTCCGGCCGCAGGCCCAGGATGACTTCACGGTCTTGGTAGCCTTTGATTCTTTCGGAGATGTTGCCTGGCAGGACCAAAGTAATGGGATCTGTTTCAGCGGTTTCCCGGAATCGCCACTGGCCGCCCGAGTTGGCCAAGGTGCCCCTGAGGAAATTCATCGGTGGGCTCCCGATAAATCCAGCGACAAAACGATTGGCGGGCCGAGCGTACAGCTCCCGAGGTGTAGCGATCTGCTGCACCCGACCCTGGTTCATGACCACGATCCGGTCCGCCATGGTCATGGCTTCCACCTGGTCGTGGGTGACATAAACCATGGTAGCGCCGAGGCGACGGTGCAGGCTACTGATCTCGTTGCGCATTTCCACGCGCATTTTGGCGTCTAGGTTAGAGAGAGGTTCATCGAACAGAAACACCTTGGGTTTACGTACCATCGCTCGGCCCAAGGCGACTCTTTGACGTTGGCCGCCAGAGAGAGCCTTCGGTTTGCGTGGCAGGAGATTATCTGGGGAAGTCAGGCCCAAGACTGCAGCGGCTTCCTCAACCCGGGATTGGATCTCCTGAGAAGGCAGGCCACGCAGAGTCAGCCCAAATGCCATGTTCTCAAACACGGACATATGGGGATAAAGGGCATAGTTTTGAAAGACCATGGCGATGTCACGATCTTTGGGTGGCACATCGTTGACCTCCTTGCCGCCGATCGAGATCTTTCCTGAGGAGATTTCCTCAAGCCCGGCAATTAACCGAAGGGTGGTGGATTTGCCGCAACCCGAGGGGCCGACAAGCACGAGAAACTCCCCTGATTCCACCTCAAAAAAGACATGATCCACCGCCAGCTTTCCCGTGGATTTCTTATCCCCAGGAAATGTCTTGCACAAATTCTCAACCAGAACGGCGGGCATGCGGAACTGATAGCCTTGCCCAGCTTCTAGGAAAAATCGAGGTTGTTTCCCTGAAGATTCGGATATGGAGATAGAAAAAAATGACATTTCCCCGACCCCATCGCTCTGGAATAATTTTCATATGAACCTGAGCCATATTAATTTAGTAAAAAAACCTCTACTTATCTGTCTCTTCGTCGTTGAGCTCATGCCTGGAATCACCTGGTCGGAAACCGTTGCCCACTGGCGTTTTGATGAGGATGGCTTCCCATCTGGCACATCCGCCCCAGCCATGGTGGACTCTTTCAAGGATAGTTCCGGAAAGGGAAATAGCATGAGAAGGGTTGAGGTTCCTCAGCCTAATCAGTATTCCTCCGATGTGCCGGCACCCCAAGTTTCTGCCTTAGGTAAGACCAATGAACTTTCCCTCCATTTCCCTGTGAAGGGAGAGTGGCGCGATATTTTCACCGAACCCACACGTGGGATTAACTCTGTTGAGTTTCCTGAGATGACAATCGAGGGAGCCTTCAAGTGTGAAAGTGCCGGAACTTTCGGGGCAATGGTCTGCAAGGAAGGCCAATCCAATCCATCTTCTCCCTTCCCCCCGATCCAAGTTGTTTTTGCCCGCAAGGATCCAGATCCTAAAAACTTGGGAGAACATCTTCTCGTTCAATGGACAGATGGCAGTGGAAAGGAACGGATGTTAAAATCCTTAAGTCCTCTCTCCTTGAACAAGTGGTATGCTTTTGCCGTGGTAATGACGAAAGATAGTGCGTCCATGTATCTTCAATCCGAACGGGACAAGGAATATCAACTTGAACAAGCGGTTCCTATCGAAGGAGGAGCTATGATTCAAAGTATGGGAAGTTGGGTATTAGGTCGGGGTTTTTGGAATGGGAAAATCGATAATCCCTATTGTGGTTGGTTGGACGAAATTCGCGTATCCAACGAAGCACTTCCGAAGGAAAAGTTTCTTTTTTCCAAGCCCTAGGAAAAAGTCTGGCAGCTTGTGAGAGCTATGAAGCGGGCACTGATCGCCACTCTTTGCATAGTCTTGCCATGTGTCGCTCCCGCCACTCCATCAAACATCGTTGAGGTAGGAGATCCAACCATCATACGGGAAGGGGATTGGTACTACGTTTTTAGTAGCGGTACCGGGGCCTCCATCCGGCGCAGCAAGGATTTGGTGGACTGGGAGTTACTCCCCCCTGTATTTCCGGGGGCATTGCCAGGATGGGTTCGTGAAAAAATTTCCTCCCCCGGTACAGCAATCTGGGCGCCGGATATTCTCCGTTTTCAAAACAAGTACTACTGTTACTACTCTTACTCCACGGCAGGAAGCCAACGATCGGTCATTGGTCTGGCGATGGCCGATTCTCTCGACCCGGATAAACTTGGGGCGGTGTGGAAAGACCAAGGTCTGGTCGTTGAGTCCTTTCCAGGTAAGGATCCTTACAACGCGATTGATCCGGCGATGGTAATGGATGAGGCTGGGAAACCATGGTTGGTCTGGGGCTCTTACTGGTCGGGGATTTATCTGGCCGAATTGGATCCGTCCACGGGGAAGTTATTTGAGGGAGGGAAAAAGCACCGGCTAGCCGCGAATCCGGCCGCGAATATTGAGGGTGCTATCCTCCGATTCCGAGAAGGTTTTTACTACCTCTTTGTCTCCCACAATGATTTTAAGAACTACAACGTCAAGGTGGGCCGTTCGAAGCAGATTACAGGCCCCTATTTGGATAGGCTTGGAAAGCCCATGACGGAGGGGAACGGGACGCCATTGATCGCTGGCTACGGCGATTCTGTAGGGCCCGGTCATTGCGGAGTACTCTTGGGAGATTGTCCTTGGTACGACCTGCTGGTTCACCATGTGCTCTCGGAAGGTGCCCGTGATGCCAGGCCCACGCGGGATTTGCAGATTCGGCCCTTGTTTTGGGCCGCGGATGGTTGGCCGCTTGCGGGCGAGCCCATCCTGCAGACTCCTCCGGGTGAACCCAAGCCACTGGAAGGTTGGTGGCGTCACCGTGTCGGTTTTGGGGATGTTCATCGGGTTCTATTTCGTGGTAACGGCACAATGTCGGCCCGATCGGGGGCGCAAGGGACTTGGAAACTAGAGAATAAAATGCTTACCCTAAAATGGCCTAGGCCAGAGGGTGGAGAGGTGGTCGATGTCTGTATACTTCATCCTGATGGCAACAGCTATGTGGGTCGTAATGTTGTCGACAGTGACATCCGGGGAACCCGGGAACCGGCATCCGCTGACCGCAATCCATGACCGCGGCTGGCAAAAAAAAGGGGCCTCCGCTGCTGCCGCCGGAGGCGCACGGCCGGCCCGTTTTCTCCCCACTTTGGGAGCTCCCCGATCCAACGATTTCGAAAGACGGGGACTGGTATTATGTCTACGCGACGGGTCAGGGGATCGAAGCTAGGCGTAGTCGTGACCTCATCGATTGGGAGGTGCTCCCTCCAGTCTTTTCCGATTCCGTCCCAGCTTGGGCGAAGAAAAAAATTCCCGGAGCCGATTCAATTTGGGCTCCGGATATCCGTAAAATCGGGAATCGCTGGCATCTGCACTACTCCGTTTCTACTTTGGGCAGCCAGCACTCTGTTTTGGGGTTGGCGATTGCCGAATCGCTGGATCCAGCTCATCCGAAAGGGGGGTGGAAGGATCATGGGTTGGTTCTGGAGTCTCAACCTGGCAAGGATTCCTACAACGCTTTGGATTCCAGTGTCTGTTTGGACGAAACAGGACGGCCATGGATTGTTTGGGGCTCCTACTTTTCAGGCATTTTTCTAGCGGAGGCAGATCCCACAACGGGAAAATTGGCGCAGGGAGCTCGGCATCATCATGTGGCAAACCGACTCCCGGGAATTGGTCAGAACGGAAATCACACTCAAGGGATCGAAGGGCCGGTGATCATCCGTAAGCATGGACGCTACTACCTTTTTGTCTCTTTAGGGGATCAGATAAATTATCATGTGGTGGTCGGTCGTGCGGATCATATTACTGGACCCTATGTCGACCGGATGGGAAAACCCCTTATCGGCGATGGTGGCACACCGGTCATCGCTCCTTATGGAAGAAATCGTGGTAACGGCCACAACGGAGTGCTGGTGGATGAGTGCCCATGGTTTGATATTTTTGTGAACCACACCCTGATGGAAACGAGCCGTGATCTGCAGGTGCGACCAATGTTTTGGTCAGAGGACGGATGGCCCTTGGTGGGAGAAGTGCTGACCCGGCCCCATGAACTAAGAGATCCGAAGATGGAAGGGACATGGATTCACCAAGTGGCCTGGCAGGATGCCCCTAGAGTGGAGTTCTGCAAGGACGGGAGCCTCCGGGATCGGCGCGGGGCCCAGGGCCGATGGGAATGTCATGGCCGAATCCTTCATGTGCACTGGTCTTCCGGCCAAACCGAGAAATGTTTTGTTCATCCGGACGGGGACAGTTATGTGGGTAGGGATGAGCGGGATGCGGACGTCCGCGGTTGGCGGATTTGATTTTTTTCAGAGGACCGGACGCGACTCGAGTAGGCGCCGTCGATAGTCCCGCGGACAACAACGATATCGACGGGCAAAGAGCCGATTGAAGTTAGACAAATTGTTGAAGCCACTTGCGTAAGCGATTTCCGAGACTCGTCCTTCATCTTCGATCAGGCGACGAGCCACCCTGCCGAGTCTTACCTGAACAACGTAATCCTGAAAGGTCGTCCCCATCTGTCTGCGAAAAAATCGGCTGAGGGAGCGCGGATGCATTTTCACCCTACGGGCTGCCTCCTCGAGGCGAAGCGGTTCCGTCCAGTTGTCTTCCACATAGTGCAATAGCTCGTGCATCTTTTTACCCGTGCTTTCTTTCACGGGTTCGGCCCGATACCCCTTGCTGGCCAAAGGGCGTCCCGCGCCGGCCCTCGCCATACGATCGAGTAGTTCCAGCAACAACCCGATCCGGAGAATTCCGGGACGAACCGTGTAAATTTTGGCCATCAAGGCTTGCGCCTCCTTGGCCGTTTTTCCATGGAAAGAGAGGCCGCGCCGGGATTCGTCCATCAAGCGGCGAATTCGGAAACACTCCGAAGTGGACCAGAGGTCTTGGCCGAAGACATTCTCCCGAAACTGGATGTAACGCGAATGAGCGTGTCCGGGTTTCCAGTTCCGGTAGAGATGGGGGAGGCCGCTGCCGAATAAGGCTAGGTCGCCGACGGCGAAACTGCTCCACGAGTCCCCCGTCATGCGCTGGCCCTCGCCGGCAAGGATCCAGATGATTTCCAATTCCGGATGGTAGTGGTAGGGACATTCAAACTCGGGTCCGCGGAACTCGAGGCAGGCGAAGGATCCGCCATCCTTGGAACGCACATTTTCAAAAATCGGCTTCATGCCGACATATCGTATCTGGCACATAAAAAGCGAAAAAGACTAAAAAAAAGTGATCTTACCATCAGAAAAAGGCATCTCGCTTGTAGTGGTCTGGGTTTCCTAGGTGGAGAATAAGTCTCAGATGCTGTTTTGCTAAGCCATATGGAGTTGCTCCTTTCTTCCGATTTGCCCGCAAAGGTTTTGGCCGATCTTAGGAATCTGGGCATTGAGGCGGAGATCGACACGGGCGCCTCGCTGGAAAAAAGCGTCGAAAGGGCGCGGCGGGAACAGTCCGTCCTCATGGTGCAGGTCCAAACTACGGATTTCCAGCCGGAGGTTTTGCGGCGGGCTCCTGGAGTGATTGCGTTGGGAAAAAAGGCATTCGATCGGTCAGGTCTGGCTGGTTCGGTGGCGACAATCCTGCGGGGGTTTTATCCCGAACAATATCTTAACCATTTTTCGGTCCTCCACGGATCGGGGCCGAGCCAGGCTGTCTTTCGGGCCTATGAAAATCTCTCTATGCAGGAGGGCATCACCATTCCTCGGGGTAGCAATGAGCAGTTTCTCCACTACGGAAAAACTGGAGTGGAAGAGTTGCACAGGGTGGGGATTCTGCTGGGCGGTTTTACCCGGACTGGGCGGGGTTACTTTGTGGAACGACGTGCTGCTGGCTTTCATATATTGGGAATTGTGCTCCAGGGAATGTTGGAAGTTCATCCCGAAGGTCAACATTCTATTCAGCACCGTGCCGGTTCATGTTTTTTCATTCCTGCCGGCTTTCGAGGTTTTTACCGAGCCAATCGGCCGGCAGAATTCTTTTGGCTACATATTCAACCGAGTGCTTTTGGTCTCCCGATAGGGGGTCAAGCTCGGAAAACGAACTCCTTTCGTGCAGCAACGTTTGTGCAAACTGCACGAAGCTACTTAGAAGAAACCCGCGACGCTGCGTCGGATCGCTCCCTTGTGCTTTTGCGTTTGGTTCAGCTGATGGAGCTGCAAATTTACCGCTTAGCTCGTAGTTTTGGCCTTGGCGAAGAAGAAGATGGTGGACGAGAAAAACTTCATCAGGTGATAAAAAAAGTGGAGGAGGACATTTCTGTAGAATGGTCCGTGCCGAAGTTAGCCCAGGTTGCGGGTCTCTCTGTCTCCAAGCTGTATCGAGAAATCCGGCTTCATTACCGGAAAAGCCCTGGATCTTTGGTGGAGGAAATCAGGATTCGGCACGCTTCTGAACTTCTATTGCATTTTGACCACAAACTACAGCAGGTAGCAGCGATGACCGGTTATGCCGATTCTTTCTCTTTTTCCCGTGCCTTTAAGAGGGTGATAGGTGTCAGTCCAAGTAATTACCGCTCCGGGTTTCAGTCGAAAAAAAAGCAAGATTAGTTCGACTATGCTAAATAATGATTCAGACATGTCAGGAGGTTGTGGGATACGGCACCTTGTCAGCGTGAAGGTCACGCCCCAATCGGTCCCTTCAAAAGGGTTTACCCTTGTGGAGTTGTTAGTGGTGATCTCGATTATTGGGTTGTTGTCTGGTTTGACAATTCCCGCGATCAAAAAAGGGTTAGATGCCGCCAAAACTGCCAAATGCGCCAATAATTTAAAACAGATGGGGGTCGGGTTTCAGCGCTTCGGGGCCGAGAACAACGGGAACCTGCCAATGGCCTGGTTTAATGAAGGGTACCCTGGTTGGCCCGGATGGGACGTTTTGATTCTGGACTACATGGAAGTCGGAACTAGGGATAGCAGTGGGAACCGAGTTTATACCGAAAAAACTTCGACTCCGCTTCTTTGTCCATCTGATTCTTGTAAGACTAATATTTTCTATGCCGGACCCTATGGGGCATTTCGCTATTCCTATCGAATCAATATTTCTAGCCAAGATCTACCAGGAAATACGCCCCTTAGAGCTGTCCAACTTCCCAGTCCATCCAAGTCAATCTTGGTCTGCGATGGGGAATTTAAGTACTACCACCATGTGAGCCAAAATGCGGCCTTGGGTTGGTGGCATCAGCAAATCTGACAGCAATAATGTGGCAACCACCCGGCACTCTGGGGCAGCCAACTATCTTTTTGTGGATGGACACGTTGAGAAACTAAAGTGGGCGGATACGTGGGACCGTACAGCACCTGGCGTCAATCCCGCTTGGGGCCTTTGGAGGCAGCGATAAGAAAGTTTTCTAAATCTCTTATTCAAGAAGAGTGAATATGGCAAAAATTTCCATGGGCATGTTCAAATCAATGCCTAGCAGCGATTGAGAACTTATTTAAAGTAATGTTATGCAAGTAAATCCACGTTCGTGGATCTGTCTGGCTTTCAATCTTTCGCTTGTGGTCGCCATCGCGTTCCACGGACGTCTTTTTGCGGCAGAAATTAATTGGGGAGATCCGTCCACTGCCCGTCCTCCAGCCGTTTTGCAAAACATGGGTGACCCCACAATTATAAAAGAGGGCAACTGGTTCTACCTGTATGCTAGCGGACCGGGAATTCCTGGGGCTCGGAGCACAAACCTGGTCGATTGGGAGGCCTTACCCAGAGTTTTTCCAACCGATGACCGTCCTGCTTGGTCGCCTATCACCGATGGCGTAGCTGCAAACGAATTTTGGGCTCCACAAATCACCAAATACGGTTCGCAGTATCGGATGTATTACAGCCACTCCACGCTTGGCAGCCAACGTTCGGTCATCGGCTTTGCCACGGCCACGACTCTGGATCCCAATAGTGTTTTCTACGGCTGGAGGGATCAGGGGTTAGTGTTGGAGTCGGTGGTGAACGACCCCGGAGGTTACAATGCGATCGATCCTAAAATGCATGTGGAAGTTGCCGGCGAAAACGGAGTGGGGGTAAACAACGTGAACAAGAACTGGCTTATGTGGGGCTCTTACTGGAGCGGTATATTTGTGACGGCGCTGAATCGCACCACTGGAAAAAATCCCTCGGATTCGAGGTACCAAATTGCCTCCCGCGGTCAGACGGATGGACCCGGTCCCGGTATTGAGGGTCCCACCGTGGTCTGGAGAAATGGATACTATTATCTTTTCGTATCCTACGACGGGGATGTGAATTACAACGTTCGAGTGGGTCGTTCACTCAACCTTAACGGCCCTTTTCTTGATCGTCTCGGGCGCTCGATGACGAGCGGCTATGCCACACCCTTGCTGGCCCCGTACGGCAAATATCGTGCAACGGGGCACAACGATGTCCTTATCGGTCAAAGCTCCGGTTATGATCTATTCGTTCACCATATTTGGATAAAAAATAGCATTCGTGCCCTTCAGGTGCGGCCGATGTTTTGGGATGCAGATGGCTGGCCTCTGGTGGGCGAACCCATCACCCAATACCCGTCCGCTGCCTCCACTGCGTTGCCGGGGGCTTGGGTTCACCAGACTGAATGGAGAAATACCACTACCATCACCTACGCCACCAATGGAACTTTCTCGGCCTCCTCCGGCGAGAGCGGAACGTGGCAGATCAACAGCGGTCGACTGACCCTCACTTGGTTGAATGGTTTGGTTCAACAACTTGCCTTGCATCCCGACGGAAATAGTTACGTGGGCCGAGCAACCGATGATTCCGACATTCGCGGTTGGCGCGTTCCTGCCACGCCACCTGGAACCAACGGGAGCTACAATCTTGCCTCGCGGTGGCAGGGGGGATTGATTCCCGGTCTGGGCGACGTGGCCATCGTAGAGGACGACGGCACTGTTTCCGTCTCGGCCAGTGAGCCAGAGTGGCGCCTCACCGACATCCGGGTGGGTTCGAGCATGGGAAGTTTGGGTGCCATGTATCAAACAGGAGGAAAGGTCACCCAGGATGGATGGATGCGGATCGGAATTTCCGGAACCGGTTCACTGGATCATTCGGGTGGCATGGATCAGATTGCCGGATTCCTCACGGTGGGGGAAAACCAAGGATCCTCCGGTTTTGTTAATCTCCGTGGAACCGGAACCTTGAACTGTACCGACCTCGCGGTGGGCTGGACGCATTTTTCCTCGAGGGGGGAGGTCTCCATCCAGCAGGGAACTTTTAATGTGAGCGGTGCCAGCTTCATCGGCCTTGAGGGGACGGGGACTCTAAGTGTGGCGGGTGGAACCATGAACGCCACTGGAAATGGTTGGGGGGCTTTTCGGATTGGGAACTGGCCCAACATCAACTCGATGGGTACCGGCACCGTGAATCTGCGCGGAGGTGTCGTGAACGCGAACAACACCACTTGGGTGGGGGGATTTGGTAAGGGGATAATGAATCTGACGGGGGGAACGTGGAACCAGATCGCCGGCAATCTAGTGGTCGGCGAGAAAGCAGATTCTACCTACCTTGGAAGGGGGGATCTCAATCAAAGCGGAGGAACGCTGAACTCGTCGTATGTTTTTCTACAGCAGGGAACCTACAACCTCAGTGGTGGAACCCTTTCGGTTGCCGGGGTGGGAGATTACGCCAGCAACGCGACTGGGATCTTTAACTTTAACGGGGGCGTGCTGCGGGCCACGGTGCCCAACGCCAACTTTCTCGTCGTTGACACGGCGTCGGTCCAGGCCGGCGGGGCCATCGTCGACACACAAAGCAACGACACCACGATCGCTCAGCCACTCGCTGGGCCGGGAGGATTTACGAAACGGGGGACAGGGCGACTCAAGCTCTTCGGCTCATTGGCCTACCTCGGCTCCACGAAGGTTGAGGCTGGGGTTTTGGAAATTTCCAATGCAAATTTTACAGCCTCGATCGGGGCCTCCACGATGATGGTCGATTTTCTTGCCCCTCCGCCCGATGGCGAGTACACGGTTTTACCTGGATCCCTGAACGGAAATCCAACCAGTTCATTCACCGGGTTGGGAAATTTTCAGACGGCTTCCTTTTCCCCGCTGACTGGCAAAGTGACTGTGGCCACAGTTTCCGGATTCAATTATTGGGCAGGAGTTGGTGTAACGATGACTCCAGAGCTTCTATTGGCCTACGGGGTGGGTGGAGCGACGGCACCCGGTCAGTCTGGCGAGCAGAGCACTTTGAGTATTGATTCCGGAGTCCTGCGAATGACGGCCATTGTTAGAATCAACGACCCAGCCGTGACTGTCTTGGCGCAGACCAACACTAATCTTTCGTCGTCATCGTCCTGGGTCGACTTGGCCGCAAATCGGTTTGGAACTCCCTCCGCTAACACCAGCGGAGTCCCTGCGGGTTGCCAGCGTCGGGTTTTTGAAGCACCGATTCAAGGGGAGGCAATGATGTTTATGAAATTGAAAGTGATCAGCCAATGAGAGAACTCCTTTTTTATGCCGATGGGCAGTTGTTGGAGATTCCAATGTTCTCATGCGGTGTGAAAAAAAATGCCATCCTTTTAAAAGTTGTTGCTATGGCGATTTTTAGAAATACAAGCAAATTACCATCAGAAAGGGGTTCCTATGAGACATAGCCAATCCGAACAAAAGGGCCTCTACTTCGCAAAGCTCTTTGTTTTCAGCATTTTAGGTATGCTGGCTCTTACCAGTGTGTCGTTGGCTGCTCCTTTTGGTCTCTGGATTAATCCCAACTCGACGTACAGCTACAATGACTCATCCCATTGGACTCCGGTTGGAGGGGATCTTCCCGGGGGGGTTCCTGGACCAACCAATGATGCATACATTTTTGATGGCACCCTCCTGGTGGATGAGAGTGGAAACTTTAATCCGCAACAACTGATCATGGGATGGGAAAGTTTTCATGTGGGCGAGTTTTCGCAGACAGGGGGAAATGTAAGAACCGAGTCTTGGACCCAAGTTGGTTATGCCGGAAAC
>Ga0209400_1001574_pt1 | contig 18123 bp, 13 predicted proteins | sample M_130807_EF_Meta_FD_187313 | JGI IMG/M metagenome (GOLD analysis project Ga0209400, IMG submission 187313) | Freshwater microbial communities from Lake Montjoie, Canada to study carbon cycling - M_130807_EF_MetaG (SPAdes) (version 2) | ecosystem: Environmental > Aquatic > Freshwater > Lake... | reverse complement strand
GGGCGTCGTGCTGGGGCAGGCCGGCGCCATTTTTGATGTCACCGAACGCAAGCACCTGGAGAACACACTGCGCGTGCTGTCCGAGACCGACCCGCTGACCGGCATACTGAACCGGCGCAGCTTTATCGAACAGGCGGCACTTCGCCTGGGTGAGCTGCATATGAAGCGCGAACCCGTGGTCTTGATCTTGTTTGACATCGACCACTTCAAGCAACTCAATGACAACCACGGGCATGTGCTCGGTGATGTGGTGTTGCGCGAACTCAGCGGCTTGGTCACAGCCCATCTGCGCACCGAGGACTTGTTCGCACGCATCGGTGGAGATGAATTTGCGATCCTGCTCAAAGGCCTGCCCGAAAGCCATTCAGTGGAGAAGCGGCTTCCCACGCTGGTTGCGGCGCAAACTTTTGCAGCGGAGCACGGCGGTCAACAATGCACCATCAGCCTCGGCGCAGTGCGGCTTGTCCCCACGCACGTGGATGTCGACATGCTCCTGGCCCAAGCCGACCAGGCGCTCTACGAAGCCAAACGCCAGGGCCGCAATACCGGCATCATTCGCTCCTTGCCAGCCGCCGCTTAGCAAGCGCTGCCGCAATTCGCCTCCCGCCAGACAGCATACTCAGCCCATGCCCCTGCCCGTCCTTTACTCCTTTCGCCGCTGCCCCTACGCCATGCGCGCGCGGCTGGCCTTGCAAGCGGCCGCTCAGGCGGTGGAGCACCGGGAAATTGCGCTTAAAGACAAACCCGCCGAGATGCTGCGCGCCTCGCCCAAAGGCACGGTGCCCGTGCTGGTCTTGGCCGATGGGACCGTGTTGGAGCAAAGTCTGGACATCATGCGCTGGGCCTTGGGGCGCAGCGATCCGCAAGGCTGGCTGGGCGGCGATGCCGCATACCGCAATGACACGTCGGACTTGATCGCGCAGAACGACGGCGAATTCAAATTCCAGCTCGACCGCTACAAATACCCGCATCGTTACGGGCTGGCTGACGGCGTGGCGCACCGGGACATGGCGCGCGGGTTTTTGCATCTTTTGCAAGACCGGCTGGCGCAACATGGCTTTCTGGCCGGTGCGCGCTTTGGCCTGGCGGACGCCGCCATTGCACCCTTTGTGCGACAGTTTGCGCACACCGACCCGGTCTGGTTTGCGGCCCAGCCCTGGGCCCATCTGGCGCAGTGGCTGCAGGACTTTGAAGCCTCGTCCGCCTTCGCGCGGGTGATGGAAAAACACCCGGTCTGGCCGGGTGTTGTGGCTAGCGTCGCCTAAGCGATACGCGCCTTAGCGGCCGCGTATTCGCGCCGGAGCCGCGCCACCAGCGCGGCGGTTCTGTCAATCGATGTGACCGCGCCTATGCCCTGGCCGCAGCCCCAGATGTCTTTCCAGGCTTTGGTTTTGTCGCCGCTGAAATCCATGGCGGCGGGGTTGCCCTCGGCGAGTTGCGCCGGGTCCATGCCGGCCTTGCGGATGCTGGGTGCCAGGTAGTTGCCGTGCACGCCGGTGAACAGGCTGCTGTAGACGATGTCGTCGGAGTTGCTGTCCACGATGCACTGCTTGTATTCCTGTGCGGCGCGCGCCTCGGTGGTCGCGATAAAGGCCGAGCCGATGTAGGCGAAGTCCGCGCCCATGGCCTGCGCAGCCAGCACCGCGCCGCCGGTGGCAATCGCGCCGCTCAAGGCCAGCGGGCCGTCAAACCACTGGCGGATTTCCTGCACCAGGGCGAAGGGGCTTTTGACGCCCGCGTGGCCACCCGCGCCGGCGGCCACTGCGATCAGGCCGTCAGCGCCCTTCTCCACCGCTTTGTGGGCGAAGCGGTTGTTGATGACATCGTGCAAAACCACACCACCGTAGGCATGGGCGGCGGCATTGATGTCCTCGCGTGCGCCCAGGCTGGTGATGATGATGGGAACCCGGTATTGGACGCACAGCGCCATGTCCTGCTCCAGCCGGTCGTTGCTTTTGTGGACGATCTGGTTGATGGCAAAGGGCGCGGCGGGCGCGTCCGGGTGGGCGCGGTTGTGGGCCGCAAGGGTTTCGGTGATCTCGGCCAGCCAATCACCGAGCTGCGCAGCCGGGCGGGCATTCAGCGCGGGCATGGAGCCCACCACCCCGGCCTTGCATTGCGCGATGACCAGCTGCGGCGTGCTGATGATGAACAGCGGCGCGGCGATCACCGGCAGGGACAGATGGCGCAGTGCCGCTGGTAACACAGGCAAAAAAACTGGCAGTGCGGGCCGGGGCCGCAGCAGCTTAGAACGCGTCCAGCGCCAGCGCGGTCACGCTGTCTGCGCCTTCGACAATCGCTACGCGCAAGGTCTCGGTCTTAGGCAGTATGTGGTCGGCGTAAAAGCGCACGGTGCTGATCTTGGCCTGCATAAAGGGCGCGTCCGTACCCTGAACGAGCAGCTCTTGGGCCACCAACAGGCTGCGCGCCATTTGCCAACCGGCCATGACGTTACCGGCCAGCATCAGATAGGGCACGCTGCCGGCAAACACGGCGTTGGGCGCGCTCCTGGTGTTGGCGGCAACGAAGTCAATCACCGCGACCAAAGCGGCAAGGGCGCTGTCCAGCCGCGCCGCCACCGCCAGCGCATCCGGCGTGCCGCTGGCGCGCAAATCGGCCACGGTTTGCGCCACTTGCGCGGCGATGCCACGCGCGACCGCGCCGCCGTCCCGCGCGGTTTTGCGCCCCACCAGGTCATTGGCCTGGATGGCGGTAGTGCCCTCGTAAATGGTGAGGATGCGCGCATCGCGGTAGTACTGCGCCACGCCGGTTTCTTCGATAAAGCCCATGCCGCCATGGACCTGCACCGCCAGCGAGGTGACCTCCAGGCTCATCTCGGTGCTAAAGCCTTTGACCAGCGGCACCATGAATTCGTAAAAGCTGTTGTGCAGCTTGCGGGTGTCTGCATCAGGATGGTGGTGCGCCATGTCCGAGGCGGCGGCTGCGGCACTGGCGAGCGCGCGGCTGCCCTCGGTGTAGGCGCGCATGGTCATGAGCATGCGGCGCACATCGGGGTGGTGGATGATGGGCGCGCTGGTGTGGATGGAGCCGTCCACCGGGCGGCTTTGCACGCGCTCGCGGGCAAAGGTCACGGCTTTTTGGTAGGCCCGGTCTGCGACCGCGATGCCCTGTATGCCCACGGCATAGCGCGCGGCATTCATCATGATGAACATGTACTCCAGGCCGCGGTTTTCCTCGCCCACCAGATAGCCGACTGCGCCCGCACCGGCCGCATCGGCCACGCTGCCCAGCAGTCCGTCACCGTACTGCAACACGGCGGTGGGGCTGGCCTTGATGCCCAACTTGTGTTCGATGCTGACGCACTGCACATCGTTGCGCGCGCCCAGGCTGCCGTCCGCTTTCACCAGCACTTTGGGGACCACAAACAAGCTGATGCCTTTGACGCCTTCGGGCGCGCCCTGGACACGCGCGAGCACCAAATGGACGATGTTCTCGGCCATGTCGTGCTCACCCCAGGTGATGTAAATCTTGGTGCCGAAAACCTTGTAGCTGCCGTCGGCCTGCGGCTCTGCGCGGGTGCGCACCAAGGACAGGTCGCTGCCCGCTTGCGGCTCGGTCAGGTTCATGGTGCCGGTCCAGGTGCCGGCGACCAGCTTCTCCAGGTAGGTGGCTTTGAGTTCGTCCGAGCCTGCGGTCAGCAACGCCTCGATCGCGCCGTCGCTGAGCAAGGGGCAGAGCGAAAAGCTCAGGCTGGCCGCGTTGAGCATCTCGTTACAGACCGCGCCTATGGTCTTGGGCAGTCCCTGCCCGCCCCATTCGGCGTCGTGCTGCAAACCCTGCCAGCCGCCTTCGACAAACTGCTTGAACGCCTGTTTGAAACCCGGTGCTGCGGTGACCACGCCCTGGCTCCAGGTGCTGGGGTGCACATCGCTGGGCCAGTTCAGCGGGGCCACCACGTCGCGGGCGAATTTGGCGGACTCTTCAAGCACCGCCTGCGCCGTGTCCAGCGTGGCGTCCTCGCAACCGGGCAATGCGGCGATCTGGTCAATGCGGGCAATGTGTTCCAGGTTGAACAACATGTCCTTCAGGGGCGCGTGGTAGCTCATATGTGTCCTGCTCTCCAAATATCGATGCCGCTCAGGCCGGCTGCCTGAGTACCGCCCGGTTCACCCGCCCGCTGCGGCTTACAGTGCCCGGACCATCTCCGGAACCGCATTGAACAAATCGGCCTCCAGGCCGTAATCGGCGACGCTGAAAATCGGCGCTTCGACGTCCTTGTTGATCGCGACGATTACCTTGCTGTCTTTCATGCCGGCCAGATGCTGGATCGCGCCGCTGATGCCGCAGGCGATGTAGAGCTGGGGCGCGACGATTTTGCCGGTCTGGCCGACCTGCCAGTCGTTGGGCGCATAACCGGCGTCCACGGCAGCGCGGCTGGCGCCCATGGCCGCGCCGAGCTTGTCGGCCAGCGGCGTCATGACTTCCATGAATTTTTCGTTGCTGCCGAGCGCGCGCCCGCCCGAGACAATGATCTTGGCGGCGGTGAGTTCGGGGCGGTCGTTGCGGGCGATTTCGGAACCCACAAAGTGCACATCGGCGCTGGCAGCCTGGGCGGCCACCACGTCGACTGCGGCGCTGCCGCCCGTGGCTGCGACCGGGTCGAACGCCGTGGTGCGAACCGTCAAGACCTTGGTGGCGTCCAGGCTTTGCACCGTGGCGATCGCGTTACCGGCGTAAATCGGGCGCTCAAAGGTGTCTGCAGCCAGCACCTTGGTGATGTCGGAGACCTGCGCGACGTCGAGCTTGGCGGCCACGCGCGGGGCGATGTTCTTGCCGTACACCGTGGCGGGGAACAGGATGTGGCTGTAGGCGGATGCGATAGCGAGCACCTGGGCCGCGACGTTTTCGGCCAGGCCGTGGCCCAGGCTGTCGTGGTCGGCGTGTAAGACTTTGCCCACACCCGCGATCTGCGCCGCAGCCGCAGCGGCTGCGCCGGCGTTGTGGCCGGCGACCAAGACGTGCACGTCACCACCGCAGGCCAGGGCCGCGCTGATGGTGTTGAGGGTGGAGGGCTTGATGCTGCTGTTGTCGTGTTCAGCGATGACGAGAGAGCTCATGGAGTGTCCTTGGAGTCGGATTAAATGACTTTGGCTTCGTTCTTCAGCTTGTCGATCAAGGCGGCCACATCAGCCACTTTGACACCGGCGCTGCGCGCAGGCGGCTCGACCACTTTGATCGTTTTGATGCGGGGCGTGGTGTCCACGCCCAGGTCGGCCGGGCTCATGGTGTCCAGCGGCTTTTTCTTGGCCTTCATGATGTTGGGCAGCGTGACGTAGCGCGGCTCATTGAGGCGCAAGTCGGTGGTGATGATCGCGGGCAATGTCAGGTGCAGGGTCTCGGAGCCGCCATCGACCTCGCGGGTGACGGTGGCTTTGCCGTCCGCAATCTCGAGCTTGCTGGCAAAAGTGGCCTGGGGACGGTCGCTCAGCGCGGCCAACATTTGGCCGGTCTGGTTGCAGTCATCGTCAATCGCTTGCTTGCCCAGAATCACCAGACTGACCTGCTCTTTGTCCATCAGGGCCTTGATGATTTTGGCAACCGCCAAGGGCTGCAGCTCGTCATCGGTTTGCACCAGGATGGCGCGGTCTGCGCCGATGGCCATGGCCGTGCGCAAGGTTTCGCTGCAGGCCGCCGGGCCGCAGGAGACGGCGATCACTTCGGTGGCCACGCCTTTTTCCTTGAGGCGCATCGCCTCTTCGATGGCGATTTCGTCAAACGGGTTCATGCTCATCTTGACGTTGGCGATATCGACGCCGCTGCCGTCGCTCTTGACGCGGACTTTGACGTTGTAGTCCACCACGCGCTTGACTGGTACCAAAATCTTCATAGCAACTCCATAAACTGTGTGCAATCTGCAATTCCAACGCGGCAATTTTCAGCTTCTGCAGAGGTCGGGCATTCTATGCGGGCGACCATTGCTTGCACGGCGGCGAAGCCGGCCAGTGCCGGGGCTGGCCTAACGCGTCAGCAGCGCGACGGCGGGCGCTTGCGCCAGCGCCACCCCCTGGCTGCGCAGGCTGGCAAGCACTGCGACCAGGATGTCGGATTTGAGATTGCCCTGGCCCTGGCCCTGGTCCAGGTCGTCGATCCAATAATTCAAAGTGAACCCCAGGCCGCCCTGGTCCACCTGCGCTAGCAGCACCACGGGAGCCGGGTCCTTCAACACCCGCGGCTGCGCGTCCAAAACCTGGGTCAGCAAGCCCATGGTCTGTTGCACGTCCGCCGCTTGATCCACTACGACGGTGCAGGTTTGCAGGATGCGCCGGTCATCCAGCGACCAGTTTTCCACGCGCTGGCTCAGCAGCAGCTCATTGGGCACCAGCGACTCCTGCCCGCCCTGGGAGCGGATCACCGTAAAGCGGGCGTTGATGTGGCGCACCTGGCCCTCAAAGTTATCGACGCGCACATAGTCGCCGATGCGGATGCTGCGCTCTGTCAGGATCACAAAACCACTGATGTAGCTGGCCGCCAGCTTTTGCAGGCCCAGGCCGATACCCACGCCAATCGCACCGCCCGCGACCGAGAGCGCGGTCAAGTCAATACCAATGGCCGACAGGGACAGCATCAAACCCACAAACACCAGCAGTGCGCGGGTGGCGTTGCTGGCGGCTTTGCGCAAAGACAGCTCCCCGCCGGTGGCCGATCGCAGGAGCCGCGCCTCGATGCCCGAGGACAACCAGAGGGTCAGCACCATGACCGCCACCGCCGTCACAATGCCTTCGATCACGGCGCGCAGCGTCAGCGTGGAATGCCCCACCTTCCAGCCCACGCCTTCGAGCTCATTCATCAAAGCCGGCAACAAGCCGCTGATCCACAGCGCAAACGCCAGCCAGACCAGCCAGGACACGGTGTGCTCCAACGCCCGGGCCCAGCCCGCGCCGTTGAAAGCGATTTGCAAAACCTTGACGGTTAGGCGGATCAGCGCCAGCGCCATGAAAATCGGCAACACCAGTTGGAACAAGGCAAGCGTAATCGTCCGGGCCAGCAGCACCCGTGCCAATTCGGCCAGGCACAAAACCATCACCGGAAACAGAACGCCGTCGATGTCATGGCTGCCAAACAAAACCGAGCGGCTGGCGTCAAAGTCTTTGCCAGTAAACCGCCGGCGCAACGCATACACCAGACGGCCACTGGCAAACCAGCACGCCAGCAGCGCCAGCGCCTCCCATGCCACCGAGAGTTGCAAAAAAGCACCCATCCAACTGCCCAGGTTGTCCAGCGGCAGGGGCGAGGGCGTGTCAAACCAGGTCTTCATAGCGCGCCTATCCTATTGCATACACTGCCCCCATGCTCCGACGCTCCCACCCGGTGCCCGCCACGCGGGCCGCAGCCCTTTTTTTACTTGCCCTAGGCATCGCATGCAGCCTGCTCTTGCAATCGACCAGCGGGGCCGCCCAGCTACCGCAGCGCAGCGCCAGCAAGACCGTGACAAGCGCCACCAGCGCGCAGAAAAATCCCAAACGCAAGCCCGCATCTATCAAGAAGGCCAACAAAAAGCCCACCAAGGCCAAAGCCCTCAAACGCCGCACTGCCGAGAGCCAAACCGCTAAACCCCAGCCTTACGACGGCAGCAGCGCCGCGATGCAGGCAGCCGACGCGATTGCCAAAGCGCAGCGACTCGACCGCCAGTGGGTGCGCAGCGTGATGGCGCAGGCGCAGATGCTGCCTGCCGTGGTGCGCGCCGTGACGCCACCGGCGCAGCCGGGCAGCCGCAACTGGGCTGCCTACCGCGAGCGGGTCATGACGCCGCAGCGCATCGCGCTCGGCGCCGCCTTTTTGCGTGAACACGCCGCCACGCTGGCGCGGGCCGAAGCGCAGTACGGCGTGCCCCCGGCCATCGTCGCGGGCATCCTGGGCATAGAGACGATTTACGGGCGCAATATGGGCAACTTCCGGGTGCTGGACGCACTGGCCACGCTGGCCTTGGACTTCCCCGACAGCCACCCAAAAAAGGCGCAACGCCAAGCCTATTTTTTGACCGAACTCGAAGCGTATTTCGCTTTTTGCCACAGCGGGGGCTACGACCCGCTAAGCCTGCGCGGCAGCTACGCCGGTGCGATGGGCATGGGGCAGTTCATGCCTTCTAGCTGGCTGCAGTACGCGGTGGACTTTGACGGCTCAGGCCGCATCGATTTGTTCAACTCTGCGGACGACGCCATCGGCTCGGTCGCGCATTACCTGTCGGTCTTTCAGTGGAAGCGGGGCATGGCAACCCATTACCCGGTGGCAGTGGGCACGCTGCCCGCTGATCTGCAGGCCCTGCTGGAGCCCGACATCGTGCCCAGCTTCAGCCCGCAGCAACTCGAGGCAAAAGGCCTTGTGCTGGATCCCGCCGCGCGCAGCCACCCGGGTCTGCTGGCCCTGGTCGCCTTGCCGATGGGCGAATCCGGCCCGCCCCACTACGTGCTGGGAACCGACAACTTTTTCACCATCACCCGCTACAACTGGAGCAGCCAGTACGCGCTGGCCGTGATCGAGCTGGCCCAGGCCATTGAAGCGGCCGCGCAACTGCCCGCGCAACCCTGAAGCACAGGCAGCAGCTCAGGGCGGGCGGTGCTGCCAATAACGCGCATCGCGTGTGCGCTCGCAGTCCAATGCGGCAGGCTGCGTGCTGCGCCAGTGCATCGCGCCGCAGTGCGGGCTGTCCACCACGGCAATGCCCTGCTCCCGGTAGCGGGCCAGCACCGGTGCCGCCGGATGGCCGTAGCGGTTGCGGTAGCCGCTTTGCACCAGTGCAAAGCGCGGCGCGACCGCCGCAATAAAGGCGGCGCTGCTGGAGGTCTTGCTGCCGTGGTGGGGGACCAGCAGCACATCGGCGCGCAGGGCGTCGGGTTGCCGCAACAAAGCCGCTTCCTGCGCTTGCTCGATATCGCCGGTCAGCAGCACGCTGCTGCGGCCGTTGGACACCCGCAGCACGCAAGACAAGGTGTTGGGCTTGACCCGCACCCTGGCGGCGGGGGCGTAGTCGGCGGGCCGGGGATGCAGCACCTGAAACCGCACCCCGTCCCATTCCCAGCTTTGACCCGCCTCACAGCGCTGCAGACTCCCCCACGGTGCCAGCGATTCGACGGCGTCCACCGAGGTGATCAGCGGTAGCCGGGGCTGCGCCCGCAATACCGCAGCGGCGCCACCCGTATGGTCGCTGTCGCGGTGGCTGAGCACCAGCAGGTCCAGCCGCAGACCCAGGGCCTGTAACAAGGGCAGCAAAACGCGGTTGCCCGCATCGCTGTCCAGGCCGTAACGCGGGCCGCTGTCGTACAACAAGGTGTGCCGCGCGGTTTGCACCAGCACCGCGTTGCCCTGTCCGATGTCGGCGGCCAGCAGCGCAAACTCCCCCGGCGGCGGGCGCGGCGCGTGCCAGATCAGCGTGCAGCCCAACAAAGGCGCACCCGCCAGCCGCAAAGGCCAGCTCCAGGGCAAGACCATGGCGAGCGCCCCGGCCAGAGCCGGGATTACCACCCACCAGGGCGCAATCGGCAGCGCCAAGGTCGCAGCGGGCCAGCTCGCCAGCATGTGTGCCCCGTCCAAAAACACCTGAGCGGCCAGCGCCGCCGCGTCCCACAGCCCCGGCACCACCAGACCGGCGAAGGCCAGCGGGGTGAGCACCAGCGTGACCCAGGGAACCGCCAGCACATTGGCCAGCAAGCCGACCAGAGAAACCTGCCCAAACAAGAGCAAGGTCAGCGGTGCCAAACCCAGGGTGACCACCCACTGCGCCTTCGCCAGCGCACGCAGCGGCGCGGCTACGCGCAGCCACAGCGGCACGGCCCCGGCGCGGCGGGCGGGCAGCGCGTCGTCACTGGCACACAGCAGCGCAACCGCCCAGAAGCTGAGCCAGAAGCCCGCCTGCAGCAGCGCCCAGGGGTCCAGCGCCAGCACCGCTGCCGCGCTCAGCAAGCACACCAGCGGCCAGGGCCAGCGCACGCCCAACCAGCGCAAGCCGCCAAACAGAAACAGCATGGCGCAGGTGCGCTGCGCCGGAATACCCCAGCCCGAAAATGCGGCATAGGCCACGGCCAAAGCCAGCCCCGCCAGCCAGGCCGCGCGCGGGGCTGGCAGCCACAGGCACAAGCGCGCCGAGCGCCGCCACAGCCAGCCCGCGAGCGCAATGGCGGCCCAGGCAAACATGGTGATATGCAGGCCGGAGATGCTCACCAGATGCGCCAATCCTGTGGCGCGGAAAGCCTCCCAGTCACCCCGCTCAATCGCCGCCTGGTCGCCCACCACCAAAGCGGCCAGCAAGCCCGCCACAGCCGGGTCCTGGACGCTGGCATCCAGGCCGGCGCGCACCTGCTGGCGCAGGCGCGCCAGGGGATAGGCGGCCGCCTCGCCGAGCAGACGCGGCGGCGCAGCGTCGGCCGTGGCGCGTACATAGCCCGTGGCCTGTACGCCCTGGTCCCAGAGCCACAACTCGTAATCAAAGCCGTGGGGGTTGCGGCTGCCATGCGGCGCTTTGAGGCGCAAAGTAAAGGCCCAGCGTTGGCCCGCGCGCAGGTCTTGGGGCTGGGCCTGCAATTCCCAGCTGCCTTGGACCGTGGGGGCCGGGCCGCTGTACCAGGCCACATCGAGCAGCGGCGGTAGCGCAGCGGTTTGTCCGTCCAGACGGGCCGTTTCAAGCGCCAGACGGAAGCGCACACCGGCCGCCGTGCGCCGGGGCAAATCGCTGAGCACGCCCACCACCTGGATGTTGCGCCCCTCCAGCGCCGGGGACAAAGCGCTGCGGGAAAATTCCAGAGCGCGCCAACCGGTGGATGACCAGGCCAGCAAGGCGACGGCGGCAAACAGCAGCACGACCCGCAACCCCGGGCGCAGGCGCGGCGCACACCACACACCCAGCGCCCCCACCAGTGCCACCGCGCCATAGACACCCGCTGTGTCCAGCGTAGCGTGCTGCAACTGCACAGCCACGCCCGCGATCCAGCCGCCGCACACCACAGCCGTGTGGCGCAGCAGCACCTGCATTCTTGTGCGCAAGCCTCCCATGGCGGCATGATAAAAGCCCGCCGGGGCCGACAATCGGGCCTGCGACACCTGTTTCTTTCAACCCTTTCCAAACCACTGCGCCACCGCCATGACTATTTACGACACCCTCGCCAGCCTGAACATCACCCTGCCCCCGGTTGCCACCCCGGCTGCGGCCTATGTGCCTTTTGTGCAAACCGGGAAGCTGGTTTTCATCAGCGGCCACATCGCCAAAAAGGACGGCAAGCCCTGGGTCGGACAGTTGGGCAAGAACATGCAAACCGAAGAAGGCGCGGCCGCCGCGCGGGCCATCGCCATCGACTTGATGGGCACTTTGCACGCTGCTGTGGGTGATCTGAACCGCGTCACCCGCATCGTCAAACTGATGTCGCTGGTCAACTCCACGGGGGACTTCACCGAGCAGCACATCGTGACCAATGGTGCGAGCGCGCTGATCGGCCAGGTCTTTGGCGAGCGCGGCGCGCATGCCCGCAGCGCTTTTGGCGTGGCGCAGATCCCAATGGGCGCCTGTGTCGAGATCGAGATGATTGCGGAAGTCGCCGACTAAAATCGCCCCCCTCGCCCGCCGTCCGGGCCTTCTCAGGGCTTCTTCCCCATGTCTGTGCGCCAGCTTTTCGTCACCACCGCGCTCCCGTACGCCAACGGCAATTTCCATATCGGCCACATCATGGAGTACATCCAGGCCGATATCTGGGTGCGTTTCCAGCGCATGCAGGGCCATCAGGTGAACTTTGTGTGTGCCGACGACACGCACGGCGCACCCATCATGATCGCGGCCGAGAAGGCCGGTAAGACGCCCCAGCAGTTTGTGGCCGACATCGCCGCCGGGCGCCGGCCCTACCTAGACGGTTTTCACATCAGCTTTGACAACTGGCACAGCACCGACGCGCCCGAGAACCACGAACTCGCCCGCCAGATTTACCGCGACCTGCGCGATATTTCGGCCGACAAGGGCGGCTCGCTGATTGAGCGCAAAACCATTGAGCAGTTTTTCGACCCGGCCAAGAACATGTTCTTGCCGGACCGCTTCATCCAGGGCGAATGCCCCAAGTGCCACGCCAAAGACCAGTACGGCGACAACTGCGAGGTCTGCGGCGCGGTCTATGCGCCCACCGATTTGATCAATCCCGTGTCCACGCTGTCCGGCGCCAAGCCCGAGCTTAAAAGCTCGAAACATTTTTTCTTCAAACTGTCCGACCCGCGTTGCGTGGCGTTTTTGCAGAAATGGACACAGAGCGGCAGGTTGCAGCCGGAAGTGGCCAATAAGGTCAAAGAGTGGTTCAGCGTGCGCACCAACCCCGATGGCTCGACCAGCGAAGGCCTGGGTGATTGGGACATCAGCCGGGACGCGCCTTACTTCGGCATCGAGATTCCGGACGCACCGGGCAAGTACTTTTACGTTTGGCTGGACGCGCCCGTGGGCTACCTGGCCTCGCTCAAAAACCTGCTGGACAAGCGCGGCGAAGATTACGCCGCCTACATGGCCCAGCCTGATTTGGAGCAGTACCACTTCATCGGCAAGGACATCGTCACCTTCCACACCCTGTTCTGGCCGGCCATGCTGCATTTCAGCGGCCGCAAAGCGCCGAGCAATGTGTTTGTGCACGGCTTTTTGACGGTGAACAACGGCGAAAAAATGAGCAAAAGCCGCGGCACCGGCCTGGACCCGCTCAAGTACCTCAGCCTGGGCATGAACCCCGAGTGGCTGCGCTACTACCTGGCGGCCAAGTTGTCTGCGCGCAATGAAGACATTGACTTCAACGCCGATGATTTCATGGCGCGGGTGAATAGCGATTTGATTGGGAAGTTTGTGAATATTGCGAGTCGGGCGGCGGGGTTTTTGACCAAGCGCTTTGAGGGCAAGCTGAGCACCGACTTTGGCCCGCAGGGCTTTGCGCTACTTACTGAATTGCGTGGTGCTTCCGATGAGATTGCCAAGCACTATGAAACCCGCGAGTTCGGCAAAGCCACACGCGAGATCATGCTGATGGCCGACAAGGTCAATGCCTATGTGGACCAGAACAAGCCTTGGGACCTGGCCAAGGACGTAGCCAACAACGAAGCGCTGCACCAGGTTTGCTCAACGCTCGTGAACACCTTCGCGGTGCTGGCGCGCTATCTCGCGCCGGTGTTGCCATCGCTGGCGCAGGCGGTCGAAGGCTTTACCGGCAGCGACATGAAAAATTGGAACGCCGCTGCTTTCGATGTTGCTGCCATCCAGCCCTACCAACACCTCATGCAACGCGTCACCCCCGAACAACTCGACGCGCTCTTCGAGCCGCCCGCTCCCACCGAAGTCAAACTCATTCCCGGAGGCGAAGACATCGCCCCCACCATCTCCATCGACGACTTCGCCAAGGTCGATTTGCGCATCGCCAAAATCGTCAACTGCGAAGCCGTGGAAGGCTCGGTCAAGCTGCTGCGGCTCACGCTCGATGTGGGCGAAGGCCGCATGCGCAATGTGTTTTCCGGCATCGCCAACATGTACCAGCCCGCCGACCTGATCGGTCAGTTGACGGTCATGGTGGCCAACCTCGCGCCGCGCAAAATGAAGTTTGGCGTGAGCGAGGGCATGGTGCTGGCCGCCAGCCACGCGGACGAGAAGGCAGAGCCCGGCATTTACATCCTGAATCCATGGCCCGGCGCGCAGCCCGGCATGCGGATTCACTGAGCCATGGCGAGCCACACACCTGCGCCGTCCTTGGACTTTGATGTACTGATCGTCGGCAGCGGCCTGGCCGGTTTGAGCACGGCTTTGCTGCTGTCCGAGAAGTACCGGGTCGCCATCATCACCAAGCGCGCCGTGCGCGAAGGCTCCAGCGGTTGGGCCCAGGGCGGCATTGCCGCCGTCTGGGACAAGGCCGACAGCTTTGCCGCCCACGTGGACGACACGCTGATTGCGGGCGCGGGCCTGTGCGACATGGCCGCCACCCAGTTTGTGGTGGAACAAGCGCCCCAGGCGATTGCCTGGCTGCAGGCCATGGGCGTGCCGTTCAGCACCGAACACAACGGCGATTTGCACCTCACGCGCGAAGGCGGCCACAGCGCGCGGCGCATCGTCCACGTCACCGACGCCACGGGCGCAGCCGTGCAAGCCAGGCTGATCGAGCGGGTACAAAAATCGCCCAACATCAGCCTGTTTGAAAACCACACCCTGGTGGACCTGATTACCAGCGACAAGGTGGCGGGCGACCACGGCACGGGCGACAAGGACACGGACCGCCGCTGCGTGGGCCTGTACGCCCTGGACGATGTGACCGACGAGGTGCTGACCTTCTCGGCCCCGCACACGCTTTTAGCCACCGGCGGCGCGGGCAAGGTCTACCTGTACACCACCAACCCCGACACCGCCACGGGCGACGGCATTGCCGCAGCCTGGCGCGCGGGCTGCCGGGTGCAGAACATGGAATTCATCCAGTTCCACCCCACCTGCCTGTACCACCCGCACGCCAAGTCGTTTTTGATCAGCGAAGCCGTGCGCGGCGAAGGCGGCCGCCTGCTGCTGCCCGACGGCACGCGTTTCATGCCGGCCCACGATGCGCGCGCCGAACTCGCCCCGCGCGACGTGGTGGCCCGCGCCATTGACTTCGAGATGAAGAAAGGCGGCTTGGACTGCGTCTACCTCGATATCTCGCACCAAAGCCTGGCCTTTATCCAAGAGCACTTTCCCAACATCTACGCGCGCTGCCTGGAGCTGGGCATTGACATCAGCGAACAGCCGATTCCGGTAGTGCCTGCGGCGCACTACACCTGCGGCGGCGTGCTGGCCGACTTGCAGGGGCGCACTGACTTGCCCGGCCTGTACGCGATTGGCGAGGCCGCCTGCAGCGGCCTGCACGGCGCCAACCGGCTGGCCAGCAATTCGCTGGTGGAATGCATGGTGTTTGCGCGCGCGGCCAGCCACGACATTGAGCAGCACCCCGGCGCCACCTTGCGCGCCCTGCCCGCCTGGGACGACAGCCGCGTCACCGACGCCGACGAGTCGGTGGTGATCTCGCACAACTGGGACGAGCTGCGCCGCTTTATGTGGGACTACGTGGGCATTGTGCGCACCAACAAACGCTTGGAGCGCGCCGCCCACCGCATTGCGCTGCTGCAAGACGAGATCCAGGAGTTCTATGCCAACTTCCACGTCAGCCGCGACCTGCTGGAACTGCGCAACCTGGTGCAGGTGGCGGACCTGATTGTGCAAAGCGCCCGCGCCCGGCATGAGAGCCGGGGCCTGCACTTCAGCCGCGATTACCCCGACATGTTGCCCGAGGCGCTGCCGACGATTTTGGTGCCCAGGCCGCGCGAATAGGGTCTTGCGTGCCGGGGTGGTGTCCGCCCTTGGCTGCTGATGGGCCGCATCTTGGGAGACAGGGCAAGTCGCCAACGGGCCTGCGTGGCCGCGCAAAGGCGGCGACGCTCACCAAAGCTGCTGCAAAGCCCCATCCACCACCCGGAAACCGCGCGCACCCACGGAGCGGGCTTCGGCCTCGTCGTGCGTGACCCATAGCACGGCCATGCCGGACGCGGCAATGCGCTGCTGAAATTCAGCGCGCAGGCCCAGGCGCAAATCCGCATCCAGCGCGGAGAAGGGCTCGTCGAGCAGCAACACGCGCGGCGCGGTAATCAGGGCGCGCGCCAGCGCCACGCGCTGCTGCTCACCGCCCGAGAGTTGCCACACTTTGGCCCCGGTGTGTGCGCCCAGACCAAAACGCTGCAGCATCGCTATCGCCTGGGCGCGCGCCAGCGTGCGGCGCTGGCCTTGTTCGATCAGGCCAAAGGCCACGTTGTCCTGCACGCTCAGGTGCGGGAACAGCGCGAAGTCCTGGAACAGCAAGCCGCAGCGGCGGCGGTGCGGCGGCAGGCCGCATATATCGTGACCATCCAGAAAAACCTGGCCCCGGTCCGGCGCCTCCAGCCCGGCAATGATTTTGAGCAAGGTGCTCTTGCCGCTGCCCGAGGGACCCAGCACCGCCACCGTTTCACCGGCTGCGACGGTCAGGTGCAGATCGCGCAACAGGCTGCGGGCAGCGCCGCGCGCCGGCCTCCAGGTTTTGCTGATCGCGCGCAACTCAAGCATGGGCGCCCTCCCCGCCCGGCGCGTCGCCCCAAGGCCACTCCAACAAAGCGAACACTGCCAAGGCCAGCGCCATCAGCGCGCAGGCTAGCACCAGCGCGGCGTCATAGCGGGATGCGCCCGGCTGACTGAGTTGCTCGTAGACCAGCGTGGTCAAGGTGGCCCACTCGGGGCGGCTCAAAAACAAGGTGACAGCGAACTCACCGACAGCGGTGGCCGCAGCAAACGCCATACCCCGGCGCAAGGCCGGTTGCAACAAAGGCCAGGTCACGCGCCAGAACGCACGCCAGGGGCTGGCTCCCAGCGTGCGCGCGGCGGCCAGGTAGTGCGCGGGCATGCCGTCCAGCCCGGCGGCCAGCGACTTGGCGATAAAGGGATAAGCCAGCAGCGCGTAAGCCGCCACCAGCAGCGGCGAACTGGCCGTCCACGACGGGTACAGCAGCAAAAGCCCGAAAGCCACCAGCACCGGCGACACCACAAAGGGCAGGAACGCCAGCACGCGCAGCAGCGCCCAGCGCTGCGCCGCGAGTGCGTGGCACACGCCCAGCAACGTCGCCAACGCCAGGGCACAAGCGGAAAACCGCAGCGTGTTCCACAGCGCCTGCAGCGTGTCCGGTGCCGCCAAAACAGCCCAGGCCTGCGGGCCCGCAGCCAGGGCGCGCCAGACGATCACCGCCACCGGCGCGCCGCACAGCAGCGCCAGCACCACCACGCAAGCCACCACCGCCAGCCACTGGCCCGCACCGCGCGGCGGCTGCCGGGCAATCCGGTCTGCGCGCACCGGCGTGGCCAGACGCCGCTCCAGCGCCGCATAGCCCAGGGCACACAAACCGGTGGTCAGCAGCATCCAGGCGGCCAGCACCCCGGCCTGCGTGAGCTGCAGCTCGTGTGCGACCAGGGTGTAAATCTCCACCTCGACGGTGGCATAACGCGGCCCGCCCAGCAGTAAGGCCAAGCCAAAGCTGGCAAAACAGTACAAAAAAACCAAACACAAGGCCGACATCAACCAGGGCTGAATGGCCGGCCACTCGATACGCCAAAAAGCCCGCCATGGCGTGGCCCCCAAGGTACGTGCCGCCGCCACGCGCGCATCGCTGACCTGCTCCAGCGCTTCGGTGGCCGCACGCACCAAAATGCAGAGGTTGAAAAACACATTGCCGTAAAGCAAGAGCCAGGGCGTGTCCTCCAGCGAGAACGGCAAAACCGGCTGCAAGACGCCGCGTGGTCCCAGCAAAGCCAACACGCCCATGGCCGCCACCAGTGTGGGCACCACAAAAGGCAGCATCAAGGCCCGCAGCAGCAGCCCGCGCCCGGGAAACTCCAGCCGCGCCAGCACCCAGGCCAAGGGCACACCGAGCAGCAGCACCAGCGCGCAGCTCAGCGCCGCCTGCGCGCCGGACCAGATCAAGCGCCAGCGCAGGTAATCGTCAGCCCAGGGGCTGAACCATGCGAACCAACCTGCCTCCGACCAGGCAGCCTGCGTGAGCAGGCACACAGCCGGTGCCGCGAGCATGAGCAGCAGAAAACCCAATGGAAGGGCTGCCAGCACCCCCGTGCCCGCAGCGGGCCACCACGACGCGGCAAACGGCCAGCGTAGCGCAGCAGGACGGTCAGCTTCAGCCATAGCGCACGGGCAGCGGCTTGGCAGCGCTTACTTCAGCACCACCTTGGTCCAGCGCGCCACCCAGGCTGCGCCCTTGTCGGCAACATCCTTCTCCGAGGGCGCATCGGCCCGCGCGGGCTCGGGGGCAAACTGCATCACCTCGGCGCGGGCGACTGCCGCATCAACCGGGTACATCCACATCTCGGTCTGCATCTGCTTTTGCACCTCGGGCGAACGCATGAACTCGATCCACTTGCCTGCGGCCGCGCGCGCACCACCACCCTTGACCAGGGCGATGCCTTCGACCTGCCGGTAGACCGCGCCAGGAATGGCCAGGCTGCCGGTGGGGGACTCGGTGATTTTGTCCTTGCTGTAGAACACTTCAGCGGCGGGGCTGGTGGCGTAGCTCACCACCAGCGGGCGGGTGCCGCCTTCGGCGCGGCTGAAGTCG
>Ga0209400_1001572_pt1 | contig 18133 bp, 17 predicted proteins | sample M_130807_EF_Meta_FD_187313 | JGI IMG/M metagenome (GOLD analysis project Ga0209400, IMG submission 187313) | Freshwater microbial communities from Lake Montjoie, Canada to study carbon cycling - M_130807_EF_MetaG (SPAdes) (version 2) | ecosystem: Environmental > Aquatic > Freshwater > Lake... | reverse complement strand
ACGCGACGGCAGAGGCAGCGACGGTCATCGACATGCGCGCAGTATCGCACCCGACGCGCCTTCGCGGTGAACGCCTTGCGAAAAGGCCGCATTCCGCGGACACTTCCCGCATGCAGACCCCCGCCCGCGCCCTTCCCGCCCGCATCGCCGTTGCCGTCCTCCTCGTTGCAGGCGCCGCAGGATGCGACGTCAAGACCAGCGACCGTGACCTGGTCCTCCTCGATCCACCCGGCGCCGTGGACAAGCTGAACGCGCGCTCCGGGATGTTCGAGAAGGAGACGGTGGGCTGCTGGGTCGATCCGCGGAGCGCGGAGGCCTATGCCAAGGGCCACATCGCCGGTGCCATCAACGTGCCGCTGGCCAGCATGCAGGAGTCGGCCGCCGCGAAGCTTGCCGGGCACAACCTGTTCGTGGTGTACGGCGAGGGCTTCCAGGACCCGCTCGCCAAGGCGGGTGCGAAGCGGCTGCTCGAAGTCGGCTTCAAGAAGGGCACCGTGTTCGTCCTGGAAGGCGGAACGCGCGCGTGGCAGAAGGACGGCTACACGCTCGTCACCGGCAATGCGCCCGCCGGCGGCACCCTGCCGGTCAAGGAAGAGAAGCCCGCGTCCGCGGGCGGCGTGGAAGTGCCGGAGAAGGGCGTTCGCTGAGCATCGGCGGACCGAGGCGCCGGTTGAACGCACGCGTGTCGGCGACCATGGTCGGACGCTGAGAAGGATCACTGCCGAAACGCAACGAGCCGCGCCAGAAGCGCGGCTCGTTGCCGTTGGGTCATGCGGAGACGCGTACCCGCGTCACTTCAGCGCTTCGACGCCCGCCACGATCTCGGTGAGCTCGGTGGTGATGCGTGCCTGGCGCGCGCGGTTGAAGCTGCGCTTCAGCGTGCGGCCGAGTCCGCCGGCGTTGTCGGTGGCGGCCTTCATGGCCACCATGCGCATCACGTTCTCGCTGACCACGGCGTCGAGGAACGCCTGGTAGAGCGAGACCTTCACGGAGCGCGGCAGGAGCTCGTCGAGGAGCTCGGGCGCGGACGGGCTGAAGTCGAAGTTGGCGTTGGCGCCCGCGGCTTCGGCGCCCTCGGGGGCCTTCGGCAGCGAGAGCGGGAGGAGCTGCATCACTTCCGGGCGCTGGCGCGCGGCGGAGATGAAGCGCATGTAGACGACCTTCACCGAGGAGAACTCGCCCGCAACGTAGCGGTCGATGTAGTCCTGGCCGATCTTCTCCACGGCGTCGTACTGCGGACGGTCACCGACCGCATGGCGGTTGGAGACCTCCTGCTTCTGGTACTTGAAGAAGCCGAGCGCCTTGCGGCCCGAGGCATCGAGCACCACTTCGCTGCCGCCGGCACGGATCTCCGCGAGGAGCTTGGTGGCGGTGCGGAGAACGTTCGAGTTGTAGGCGCCGCAGAGGCCGCGGTCGGAGGCGATCACCAGGACCAGCTCCTTGCCCGAGGCACGGGCCGGCTTCTCGAGGAGCGGATGGCTGGTGTCGCCGGCCTGCGCGGAGACCTTGGCGACCAGGCCGCGGATGGTGTCGGTGTACGGCCGGCTGTTCTTGGCACGCGCGAGCGCCGCCGTGAACTTGGCCGTGGCGATCATCTGCATCGTCTTCGTGATGCGCTGGATCGTCTTGACGGCAACGATGCGCTTCTTGATTTCGCGGAGCTGTGCCATAGGGGGTGAAATGATAGCCGATGGGGGTGGCGCCCCGCGGGAAGGCTGAAATCACTGGCGCGCAGGCCGTTGCGGCGTCCCGCGACCCTCGGTGGCCGCCCGGCGCCCGGTCGAGCGCCCGGCCGGGCGTCAGATCCGGAGGCCGTCGTACCCGAGCTCCACCCCGGCCGGCAGCCGCGCCGAGAGCTCCGCGTGCCGCACGTCGTGGGTCATGTGGGTGAAGACGGTGCGCCGGGCGCCGGCTTCGGAAGCCGCACCCAGCGCCTCGTCCAGGCTGAAGTGCGTGGGGTGCTTGCGCTCGCGGAGCATGTCGAGGACCAGGGTCTGCAGGCCACGCAGGGGCGCCCACGACTCGGGCGGGATGCCGTTGACGTCGGTGCAGTAGGCAAGCGGGAGCGGGCCGGCATGGGCCGAGGCGGCGGAGGCAACGGGTGCGGCGGCGTCGAAGCGCCAGCCAAGGATCGGGAGCGCGCCATGCAGCAGGCGCACCGGTGTCGCGTCGATACCGAAGAGGTGCACGGCGCGGCCAGGCTCCACCACGGTGGTCAGCACGTCCGCCACGAAGCTCTTGTTGACGTTGCGATGCGGCCGGAAGATGTGGTCGTAGATGCGCGTGAGCTCGTCGAGCACCGTGCGCTCGGCGTAGAGATGCACCGGCGCCTGCATGGTGACGTTGTAGAGCCGTGCGTCGTCGAGGCCGAAGACATGGTCCACGTGCGCGTGCGTGAAGAGGATGGCATCCACGCGGCGGATGCGGTGGCGCAGCGCGTGCTCGCGGTGGTCGGGCGGGCAGTCCACCAGGATCACGCGCGGGTTCCCCTCGGGATCGTTGAATTCGAGCATCGCACCCACGCGCGTGCGGCGGTCGCGCGGATCGCTGCTGGTGCAGGTGGCGCACTCGCAGGCGATCACGGGAACGCCGGAACTGGTGCCGGTGCCCAGGAGCGTGAAGCGGACGTCGGTGACGGTGCCCGGCGTCATGCGCGGCCTGCGGGGAGCGGTGCAGCGGTGGTCACGGAAGGCGACGCGCCAAGCGCAGCCACGAGCGCACGCACCACGGAAGCAGGGTCACGCGAGGCGCAGACCACGGAACTCACGGCCACGCCCTGGCAGCCTGCCGCGGCAAGTTCGCCCACGTTTGCAGGCGTGATGCCACCGATCGCCAGGTGCGGCACGCGGCCGCATGCCGCCAGGTATTCGCGCAGGTACGCGGGCCCGCCGGGAACGATCGACGGCTTGAGCCCGGTGGGGAACATGGCGCCCACGCCGCAGACGTCGGCGCCGGCGGCAAGCGCCGCGCGCGCTTCGGCAAGCGAGTGCGTGCTCACGCCGACGAGCAGCGAGGTGCCCGCGAGGCGCCGCACGTCAGACACGGAGAGATCGCCCTGCCCCACGTGCACGCCGTCGGCACCGCACGCCAGCGCGATGTCCGCGCGGTCGTTGACGATGACGGATGCACCGGCCGGGCGGGCGATCGCGGTCACCGCGCGCACGCGCTCGGCGAGTGCGTGCGCGGGCATGTCCTTCTCGCGAACCTGGATGCAATCGGCGCCGCCGGCAAGCGCGGCGCGCAGCGTCTCCTGCCACGGCAGCGCACAGAGCGACTCCGTGAGCAGCACGCAGACGCGCCACTGGCGGCGGGCGGACGAGCCCATGCGCAGCAGCAGGTCTCGCTCCGCGTCGTAGGAGGCGTAGCGCAGGCCTTCGACCGCCGGGGCCGCGGCAGGCACCACGGTCTTCATGCACTCCTCGATGGATCGCAGCGCCTCGCCGAGGCGCTTGCCGGCAGCGGCCACCACGTCTCGGTGCGTCTCGCGCGCGCCTTCGTGAGCGCCCTGGATGGCGGTGCCCACGTCGCCGGCGGCGTCGCGGTTCGCTTCGAGCCAGCCCGGCGGCAGCAGCGCAAGCGAACCCTGCAGCCCGTGGCGAACGGCCTTGAAACGCGCGGAAAGATCCGCGTCGTCGAGCGCAAAGCGTGCGGCGTCCTCGAGCACGCGGAGGGCCTCGCGTGCGCGGTTCGCGTTGGCATCCAGGACGCGCGCAACCGATCGCATGACCAAAGCGTAGCAGCGTGGCTATCCTTCCCGTCCCATGGCACACGCCGAACAGCCTTCCGGAACCGCCCCGAGCAATCCCGACCGCCGCGACTTCATTGCCGCATCGATCGGGCTCGCCGCCGCGGCCGCCGCGGCCGGGACCGCGGGCGCCGCTACCGTCCTCCAGTCAGCCCCCAACGCATCCAAGGAGAAGAAGATGCCCTTCACGCTGCCCGAACTGCCGTACGCCGAGAACGCCCTCGAGCCCGTCATCGACGCCAAGACGATGAACATCCACCGCACCAAGCACCACCAGGCGTACGTGGACAACCTGAACAAGGCCGTCGACGGCACCCCGTGGGCATCGATGACGATCGATGAGATCTGCCGCAAGGTGAAGGAAGCCCCCGATGCCGTGAAGGCCGCGGTGCGCAACAACGGCGGCGGCCACTGGAACCACTCCATGTTCTGGAAGTGGATGGCGCCCAAGGGCCAGGGCGGCGCGCCCAGCGCGGCGCTTGCCGCAGCCATCGACAAGAGCTTCGGCAGCATGGACAACTTCAAGACGCAGTTCGCCGATGCCGGCATGAAGCGCTTCGGCAGCGGCTGGGCGTGGCTCGTCCGCAAGGCCGACGGAACGCTCGTGATCACCAGCACCCCCAACCAGGACAACCCGCTCATGGAGGGCCTGGTGGACGTGGTCGGCACCCCGCTCTTCGGCGTCGACGTCTGGGAGCACGCCTACTACCTCAACTACCAGAACCGCCGCGCCGACTACCTGAAGGCGTTCTGGGAGGTGGTGAACTGGAACGAGATCAGCAAGGCCTGAGCGCAGCAGCGCGCAGGATCGCAGGATGATGAAGGATTCCGCACCGCCCCGGCCCAACGCCGGGGCGGTTTCTTTGATGTACATACCGCGCTTGACTCGACGTGCGGACGCTCGTCCTGCGCCGCATCGAATCCTCGCGACGGCGGGAACGAGTTAGGATCCCTTCCGTGAGCGACCTCTCGAACCTTCTCAAGCAGAACCGCGAGTGGGCCGCGCGCATGGAGCGCGAGCGCCCCGGATTCTTCGGGATGCTGCGCAGCCAGCAGCGCCCGCGCTACCTGTGGATCGGCTGCTCCGACAGCCGCGTGCCGGCCAACGAGATCGTCGACCTTCCGCCGGGCGAGGTGTTCGTCCACCGCAACGTGGCGAACCTGGTGGTGCACAGCGACCTGAACGCGCTTTCCACCATCGAGTTCGCGACGCGTGTCCTCGGCGTGACCGACATCATCGTCTGCGGCCACTACGGCTGCGGAGGAATCACCGCTGCGCTGCAGCCCGTGCAGGACCGCATCGTCGACCACTGGCTGCGGCACGTGCGCGACATCGCCAAGTTCTACCGAGAGGAACTGGAAGCGATCGACGACCCCGAGGCACGCAATCGCCGGCTCTGCGAACTCAACGTGGCAGTGCAGGTGGTGCACGTCCAGGAATCGCCCGTGATCATCGAGCTCCGCGAGAAGGGGCACGACATCCGCGTCCACGGCTGGATCTACGACGTCGGCGACGGCCTGCTGCGCGACATCACCGGCCTGGTCGAGAAGGTGCGAGCCCGCGAGCCGGGGTGTGCGTGAGGTCCTAAATCGGTGCCGGGTGCAATATGCACCAATTTCGGCGGGGTGTCTTTCATACGCGTGACGCGCGTACGAAATTGGTGCATATTGCACCCGGCACCATTTTACCGCATCCCTGCGATCATCGCCTCGAACGCCTCGCGGTTCGACTCCACCGTCGCCTGCGGGCCGACCACCTTGATGAAGATGTTCCGTCCCGGGGCCTGGACGATGGCGCCAAGCTGCATGCATCCGGGTCGCGGCGCGGCAGCGCCCATCCCCATGTAGTCGCCGACGCTCTCGATGCGCGAGACCTTCATGCCGTTCACCGTGGACTCGCTGCGCTTCGAGGCCGCCGCGTTCGCACCATCGCGGAACTGGCTCGCCCATCGCTCGAGGTTCGCATCCACCGGACCGCCATCGCCCGCGGGAAAGACGCTGAACACCAGCTCGGCCGCGGGCGAGTTCACGCCTTCCGCAGGCACTGCGTACTGCAGCGCGCGGAACTGCATGCTCGGCACCGTCCAGACCCACGTCACCGGCTTCGGCATCGTGAGTCCTCCGACCTCGATCTTGGTCTGGTCGCCCTCCGGCCCACTCACGGGGTAACCCCCCGCCTGCGCCGGACCGGCGGCCTTCGCGGTGGCCTCGGCGGCGGCCTGCGACGCGGTCCTGGGTGGTGCAGCCTTCGGCGCCGCAGCGGCGTTCACCGGCGTCGGCCCCTTCGATGCAGGCGCCTCGCTGCAGCCGCCCACCACCGCCATCACCACCGCGGCAAGCGCCACGAACACCAGCGCGCCACCCACGACCCTGGTGAAGGTGCTGACCGGAACGCTCGAACCGCATCCGCATGAACCGCTGCTGCAACCGTGCTTCATGCTTCATAGGATAGGCGCGCCCCGCAGCGCATTCGATGAACACCTCGCCCGGCCAACTCCCCCCGCGTGTCCGCATGGCAGGCGCACGCTTCTGGACGGCGGATCCGGCGCGCCCCTGGGCCAATTCGCTCCTCCTCGATGCCGGACGCATCATCGCCCTCGACGCACCCGCACCGGCCGGTGTCCCCACCGTCACGCTCCCCGCGGGCAGCGTGGTGACGCCCGGGCTCATCGACGCGCACCTCCACCTTTCGCTCGGTGCACACACGCTCGCGCAGCTTGACCTCTCCACTGTCCGCTCGCGCACGGAATTCGAGGACGCCATCGGCCGCGCCGCGCGCACCCTTGCCCCCGGACGCTGGTTGCGCGCGTTCGGCTGGCACGAGGCCAACTGGGGCGGCGAGCGTCCGACGCACGCGTGGCTCCACGCCGCAGGCGATGTGCCGTGCGTGGCGTACCGGATGGACCAGCACGCGTGCGTGGTCAACCGGCCGGTGCTGGACCTGATCGAGGGACTCCCCTGCCCCGCGGGCGGCGAGATCGTGCACGACGGCGCCGGCCTGCCCACCGGACTCCTGCTCGAACAGGCCGCGTGGCAGCTCATCAACCCGCGCCTCCCCGTCCCGCCCGCGGAGGATCGCCGCGCAGCGCTTCGCGCGGCCTTCGCGCACTGCAACGCGTTCGGCATCACCACCGTGGGAAGCATGGAGTACGAGCGCGACCTGCACGAGGTGCACGCGCACCTGCGCGCGCACGAGCGCGCCGCATGCACGCTGCGCGTCCGCGCCACCATCCTGGACCGCGACTGGCCCGTCGACTTCTCCTGGGGTAGCGCATTCGCAGCCGACGATCTCCTGGCCATCGTCGGCTGGAAGAGCTTCATCGACGGCACGCTCGGCAGCCGCACCGCGCGCATGCTTGCGCCCTACGCCGACGACGCGCCGAACCGCGGCATGTTCGTGGAGTTCGCCGAGCACGATGCCGCCGGCCACGGCACGCGCCTGCGCCAGTGGGCGCGCGAGGTGCTCGCGCTCGGCTTCTCGCCGAGCGTCCACGCCATCGGCGACGAAGCGCTCCGTGCGGCACTCGACGCCATCGCGCCGGAGGACCACGCGCGCATCGCGCGCTACGAGCACTGCCAGACCATGGACGACGCGGAGCTTGCGCGCATGCAGGGCCGCCTCGCCAGCATGCAGCCGCTCCACAAGGCGGACGACGCGCGCATCGCGCCCGCTCGCCTCGGGCAGGAGCGCATGCATTCGTTCTTCCGGTTCCGCGACCTCGCCCGTGCCGGCGCGCGCCTCGCCTTCGGCAGCGACTGGCCGATCGTGAGCTGCGACCCGCGCCTTGGAATCCGCGCGGCAGTGACCGGGCTCGACCTCGACGGCTCCCCGTGCTGCACCGGCCAGAACCTGACGGTGGAGGAGACGCTCCGCGCCTACACGTCCGGCGCTGCCGACTGCCTGCGCGCGCCGGAGATCGGCCGACTCGCCCCCGGCACGCACGCCGACCTCTGCGTCTTTACCGACGACCCGTTCGCCTGCGACTGGGCCCGCACGCTCCCGAGCATCGCGGCAACCGTGATGGCCGGCCGCGTGGTGCACGGCAGCATCCGCTGAGCGCCTGGCCACGGAACCCGCGCTCCGTTGCGCATCCACATGCCGTGTAGCCTCCGCCCCCATGCAATGGTGGGTTCATTCTGCGTACGAGAGCGGCGGCATCGTCCTCCTCTTCAGCTGGGCGTTCTGGGTGCTCTTCTCGATCGTCCTGCACGAGCTCTCGCACGGCTGGGCCGCCATCGCCAACGGCGACGACACGCCGCGTGAACTCGGGCACATGACGATGAACCCGGTGGTCCACATGGGGTGGATGTCGCTCGTCTTCTTCGCGATCGCCGGATTCGCATGGGGACAGATGCCGACCATGCCGCATCGCTACCGCCATGAACGACGCGGCCGCGTCCTGGTGGCCCTCGCGGGCCCGGCCATGAACGTGCTGCTTGCCCTGATCGCGCTCACCGCGGCGGGCGCGTGGGTGGCCGCCGTTCGCACCGGCAAGATCTCGCCCGCCGACCACACCGCCGCCAACGTCACGGAGTTCCTCTTCATCGGCGGCTTCATCAACCTGGTGCTCGGCGTGTTCAACATGCTTCCCGTGCCGCCGCTCGATGGCAGCGAGGTGCTGGCCGGTGCCAGCCGCACGCTCGACCGCTTCTTCAGCATGCCCCAGGTGCGCATGTACGGCATGCTGGTGATGCTGCTCGTCTTCTTCCGAGCGATCGATGTGCCCCTCCAGCGCACCATGGGCCAGGCGGCCACCAACTACATGGTCTGGGTCGATGAACGCCTCGGCGGCCCGCTTCCCGAAGGCGATGCCCAGATCGGCGCACCGATGATCGGCGACGAGGATGCGGATAACACTCCGCCGGACGCTGCGCCATCGAAGGATTGAGCGAACGCGCCCTTTCCCGTATCCTTCTCCGTTCTCGCAACCGCCTGCCGAAGGCGCATCGCACATCGGGCCGAGACGGCCCGCCCAACGATGCGCCCGGCGCACGACCGGCACAGTGCCGGCGCGCGACCGACGCAAGCGCTTCCCGAAAGGACACGACCATGGTCGTCCTTCGTCTCAAGAAGATGGGCCGCGCCCATCACCCGTTCTTCCGCCTCTCCGCCATGGACAAGCGCGCCCCGCGCGATGGCGTCGTCATCGAGGAGCTCGGCTGGTACGAGCCCCAGGGCAAGGAAGGCAAGCAGATCAACCTGAAGATGGACCGGATCCAGCACTGGCTGTCCGTCGGCGCGCAGCCGTCCGACACCGCCGTGAGCCTGATCCGCAAGGCCGGTGGCGCGGTCAGCGACAAGGTCCTCGCCGTCAAGCATGCCAAGGGCCGCACCAAGGCCGACGCGTGCCGCGCCAAGAAGGGCCTCCAGCCCCTGCGCGGTCCGAAGCCCGTCGCCGAGAAGAAGGCCTGACGCCTTCGGGTGAGGTCGCGTGAGAATCGACGTCCTCACCCTCTTCCCGGACATGTTCCCGCCGGTCATCGGCGCGAGCATTCCCGGGAGGGCCGCCGCAGCGGGCCTGCTCGAGTTCCACGCGCACGACATCCGTGCCTGGAGCACCGACAGGCACCGCAAGGTGGACGATCGTCCCTTCGGGGGCGGACCCGGCATGGTCATGATGTGCCAACCCCTCGTCGACGCGGTCGAGGCGGTCGAGAAGATGGATCAGCGAGCAGCCGTCCGCGTGCTGCTCACGCCGCAGGGCGAGCGCCTGGCTCAGCCCCGCGTCGAATGGTTCGCCAGGCAACCCCGCCTGCTGTTGATCGCGGGGCATTACGAAGGGATTGATGAGCGGGCCATACAGGAAATGGCCCCGCTCGAGGTGAGCGTCGGCGACTTCGTCCTGAGCGGTGGAGAGATCCCCGCCATGATGCTGGTCGACGCGGTGACGAGGCTCCTTCCCGGAGCGCTCGGACACGAGCAGTCGGCGGCTGAAGATTCCTTCAGCCGGCTCGACGAGGCGGGACGTTCCCTCCTCGACTGCCCTCACTACACGCGACCGCGCGAATGGCGCGGGCGCGAGGTGCCCGAGGTGCTCCTGGGCGGCGACCACGCCGCCATCGAGCGCTGGAGGCACGGCCGGATGGTCGAGCGGACGCGCGAGCGCCGGCCCGACCTGATGGAGCGACCCCTGGGCGGAATTCCCCGTCCCATGTCGCAGCCCGTCGACGGTGGCCTGGCGCAGGATGCGCAGGGCTGAAGACGGAACAGCGGGCGGAAGCCCGACAGAAAGGAACGGCCCACTGGGCCGAGAGACACATGGCAAAGACCAAGATGGACCGCACCAAGATCATCGAGAGCGTCGTCGCCGACCAGCTCAAGCCCGCCGCCGAGGTCCCGAACCTCCGCATCGGCGACACCATCGACGTGCACTACAAGATCGTCGAAGGCGACAAGGAGCGCATCCAGGTCTTCCAGGGCGTGCTCCTGGCCAAGACCGGCCGCGGCATCCACACCATGATCACGGTGCGCCGCATCGTGGCCAACGAGGGCGTGGAGCGCCAGTTCCCCCTGCACTCCCCGCGCATCGCCAAGCTGGAGATCATCCGCCGCGGCGACTCGCGTCGCGCGAAGCTCTACTTCCTCCGCGAGCGCTTCGGCAAGGCACGCCGCCTGCGCGACCAGCGCCGCGGCCTGAAGCACACCGAGACCGCCGCCCCCGCCGCGGAATAAATCGGTGCCAGGAACGCCTGTCCCTCTTTTCGGGGCAGGCCACTGCGAACGAACCCAACGGCCCGCGGCATCTCGCCGCGGGCCTTTCCTTTGCCCCTACACTCGCGCACGATGCACGTCCGCCTGATCAAGAGCTTCACGTTCGAGGCCGCCCACTGGCTCCCCTGCTTCCCGGAGGGCCACAAGTGCCGCCGGATGCACGGCCACAGCTTCAAGGTGGACGTGGTGGTGGCCGGCCCGCTGGACCCGGAAAAGGGCTACCTGGTGGACTACGGCGACATCAAGGCGCTCACCGGCCCCATCGAGCAGCAGCTCGACCACTACTGCCTCAACGAGATCCCGGGCCTCGAGAACCCCACCAGCGAGATGATCGCCAAGTGGGTGTGGGACCGGCTCAAGCCGCAGCTCCCCGCGCTGGCAGAGGTGGTCGTGCACGAGACGTGCACGAGCCGGTGCGAGTACGTGGGGTGAGGTGAGGCCCTTCCGGGGAAACCGTTGCGGGCGGGTTTCTGCAGAGAAACGACCAGCCGACGGGATATCACCGCAGCCGTCCGCACGGAAATTTTGGATTGGTCCGCAATTCTGCGATATATTTTCTCCGGATCCCGCCTAGCCACATGCGCAGGCGATCTGCCGCCACAAATCACGAAACCATCCGGAGAACAGCACGATGCTCAGCCTCGACCAGTCGATCCTTCGCAGCCGCACCGTTCATGCACTGCCGCTGGTGGCAGCAACGGCGCTTTGCGCGTTCGCGCATGCGGCCCAGCTGAAGGTGGGATCGGGGATGCCGTACGCCACGATTCAGGCGGCGATCAATGCGTCCGTGAACGGGGATGAGGTTCTTGTGGAGCCCGGCACGTACCTCGAGTCGCTGGACACCAAAGGAAAGCTCATCACGGTCCGCGGGCGTACCGGCATGCAAAACACCTACGTGATGCCGCCGTCGGCCGGCATGTCCCTCATCCAGTGCAAGACAGGGGAGACCGCGGCGACGCTCATCGAGGGATTCACGTTCGCAAATGCGAGCGGAGCTCCAGGAGTGGTGATCTCCGGCTCCAGCCCAACTTTCAGCGCGTGCACAGTGCAAAGCTGCCAAATCAGCAACGCCAACGGTGCAGGAATCCAAGTCGCTGGCACCAATCCGAATCCGAAGTTTCTGGGCTGCGTCATCAGCGGCAATCGCGCCACTGGCTACAGCGGCGGCGGAGCATGGCTGCAGAGCGGGCTGACCACGTTCAACGATTGCTATTTCCAATCGAACGAATCCGTGGGGAGCGCAGACCTTCGAGGCGGCGGCATTTACGCACAGGGCGGGCGCGTTTCGGCTGCAAGGACGGTCTTTACTACCAATGCCGTGCGCTCCGATTACTACACCTGCTCAAATGGCTACAACACCGGGGATCCTTGGGCTCGAGGTGCTGCAGTTTGTGTCGACAATGCCGCATCAAATTTCACCGACTGCGCATTTACAGGCAACGTGGCACGCGCGAGCCGAAGTTCTTGCAATCAAAATGGTTACGGAACTTCTCGATCGCGCGGGGGCGACGTCTGCGAATTCACTTCTGCTTCGTCGTTTCTGCGCTGCACGTTTACAAACTCCGCATCCGACAGCGGATCGAGTGGGCAAAATGTTGGGAACGAAGCCCTCGGTGGCTCCTTGTACTTCGGTAACGGCGCAGATCCCATCATCGACGCGTGCTCGTTCACTGGAACTCGCGCGGTTTCGAGTTCCGGCAGCTCCTACAGCGGCGCGATTCACTATGAAAATGGCTGCTCCGGCTCCATCCGTAACTGCACTTTCACCAATGCGCAGTCGTCGCTGCGAGGCGGTGCGATCTACTTGGATCCCGGCGCATCGCCCGTGATTTACGACACCCAATTCACCGGCTGCACTTCCGGCGAAGGCGGCGCCTGCTGGCTCTCCTCACCCGGCACCAATGATCCGTCGGCATTCTTCCTGCGCGTCAAGTTCGCCACCTGCACGGCCAACACCGGCGGCGCGGTCAACATCCGCGACAACGTCCAAGCCACGTTTGACTCCTGTCGGTTCACCGGCTGCACCGCCACCGCCGGCCAAGGCGGCGGCATCTACACCCAGTACGCCCCGATCAGCATCCGAAACACCGCGTTCGACCTGAACACCAGCCCGACCGGCAGCGCGATCCGCTCGATCGGCGACACCAACCGCTATCCCAGCCTCCGCGGCAACTTCTTCTGCGGCAACTCCGGCACCAGCACCAACTGGTTGAACGGCACCTGGATCGACGCGCCGCCCTACAACACCAACCAGTTCGCTGCCCAGTGCAGCACCGACTGCAACAACAACGGTATCTACGACAACAGCGAGATCGCCAGCGGAGCCGTGCCGGACTGCAATGCCAACGGCGTCCCCGATTCCTGCGACATCGCCGCCGGCGCCGCCGTCGACTGCAACCGCAACAACATTCCAGACTCCTGCGACATCTCCGCCGGTACCACGCCCGACTGCAACCTGAACAACGTTCCCGACGCCTGCGACATCGCCAGCGGCGTGGCGCGCGACTGCAACGGCAACAACCGTCCGGACAGCTGCGACATCGCCGCCGGCAGCGCAAGCGACTGCAACACCAACGGCATTCCCGACTCCTGCGAGCCCGACTGCAACGGCAACGGCATCCCCAACGCCTGCGAGATCGCGTCCGGCGCCCCCGACTGCAACGGCAACGGCGTTCCCGATGCCTGCGACCTCGCGGCCGGCACGCTGACCGACCGAAACAAGGACGGCACGCCCGATTCCTGCCAGCGCCTCGAGTACCTGGGCCTGCGCAGCGAGTTCGTGCCGATCGCCGGCACCGCCACCGACCCGTACATCCCGTCCACCGCGGTGTGCATGCGCATCTACGCGGAGTTCAGCGATGCCGGTGCGGACCTGCTCGGGGTGTACGGCAACGCCGCCAATCCGCTGAGCATCGGCGTCACCGGTGGCGGCTTCTTCCAGGCGCTCGGCGGTGCGAACACCACGAACGACCTGCTGTGCACGCCGGAGGTGCCCTCGGCATCGTTCAAGTACGACAGCTGGCTCACGATCGGCCGCACCTGCATGGATGCCAACGCGCTCCAGGTGGTGGGCTTCGGCTGGGGCGGATTCGTCACCGGCAACGGGTTCACGGACAATGACTGCATCGTGTTCGTGACGCCCGGTTCGCCGCAGGCCTACGCGGGTCCAACAAAGCGCGTGCTGCTGGCGCAGCTGACGTCGCGCACCGGAGTGGTGCCCACATTCCGCGTGAACCTGGTGGGCCGCAATGCGGACGGCAGCGACTGGAACGCCTACGCGCAGGAAGCCCCGGCGCCGGCCCTGGTCGACTGCAACCACAACGGCATCCAGGACGCCTTCGACGTTTCGTACGGCGGCCTCTCGGACTGCAACGACAACGGCGTCCCGGACTCCTGCGAGTTCGCCGACTTCAACAACGACTGCAACAACAATGGCGTGCCCGATCGCTGCGACATCTACGCCGGCACCAGCCAGGACCTCGACCGCACCGGCATCCCGGACGAGTGCGAGTGCGTCGGCGACGTCAACCGCGACGGGCGGGTGAACGTCGACGACATCGTTGCGGTGATCATCGGTTGGGGTGACGGCGCAACGTCGCCTGCAGACCTGAACCGCGACGGCATCGTCAATGCCCTTGACCTCGCACTGGTGCTCGGCGGCTACGGCGAGTGCCGCTGAGCGGGACGATCGCAGAGATCCCTTGAAAGCGCCCCCCTGCATTGTCGCCATCGTCCTGGCCGCCGCCGAAGCGGGCCAGGCGATGGCACAGGTGCCGTACTGCAGGCCGACGCAGCGCCTGGCGGACTCGCTCGCACAGCCCTATGACGCTGCGGGGTACGCCGTGGCGGCATCGGGCAGCGTGGCCCTGGTCTCCGTGCGCGGCGCGGACAACGGCGCAGCCAATGCGGGGAAGGTCTGCGTCTTCCAGCGCGGCACCTCCGGATGGACGCAGGTGGCATCGATCACGGAAGCGGTTCCGGCGGCGAATGCACAGTTCGGCCGTGCCCTCGCCATGTCCAACGGGCATGCCGTGGCCACCGCATTCGCTGCAAACTCCACCGGCAGGGCGATGGCGTTTCCCCGCACGGGCGCTGCGTTCGGCACAGCCGCGCCGTTGATTTCGCCAAACTCCTCCGCGAACGACCGATTCGGCGAGTCCGCCTCCGTGGACGCCGACTGGATCGCGATCGGCGCTCCTGACCGGGCCGGCCACGGCGCGGTGGACATCTTTTCGCGCATCGGCTCCTCGTGGACGTTCCACTCCACGATCGAGCCGCCATCGCCGTCGGCGGGCGTGGGGTTCGGCACGGCCCTTTCGCTGCGCGGCAGCGTCCTCTGCGTGGGCGCACCAGGCGACGCCACGAACGGCACCGAAGCCGGCGCCGTGCTGGTCTTCCGATTGGACCAGTCCGCGTGGACCTTCTCGCAGGCATTGCGCGCCCCTGATGGCGCGGCGGGCGACCTCTTCGGCATGAGCGTGGCATCCGACGGCCCGACGATGGTGATCGGCGCCTACCGGGACGATGCAAGCGCTGTCGACAGCGGGAGCGCGTACGTCTTCCGCAGCGTGAGCGGCACCTGGGCGTACTCGCAGAAGCTCTTCCCGGAGAACGCGGTGCAGGACGCGGACTTCGGATTCTCGGTGGCAATCGCGGGCTCCCGCATCGCGGTGGGCGCACCGAGTGCCGTGGCCGCCGGCGGTGCGCGGGCCGGGACGGCCTACATGTACACCGACAACGGCACGACGGTGACCCCATTGCTCCGGGCAGGTTCGCCTTCCTCGGGCGGCACCTTCGCGGGAACCGACGTTGCCCTGTCCGCAACGGACCTCGTGCTCGGCGCGCCCCTTGATTCCGCCAACGGCTCCTACGCAGGCGGCGCGGCCGCGATCGACCTCGTCAGCGATTGCGACAACGACGGCCGGATCGACGCCATCGCCATCGCACTCGGCGCCGAGGACATGAACCGCGACGGCATCCCCGACGGCTGCCAGTGCGTTGCCGACTTCAACGGCGACGGCACGACGAACGGACAGGACCTCGGCATCATGCTCGGCTTCTGGGGCACCAGCGCATCGACACTGCCAAAGGTGGACATCAACCACGATGGCATCGTGGCAGGCGCCGACCTGGGGCTACTCCTCAGCAACTGGGGACCGTGCCAGTGACGCCGGCACCCTGACGTGCCTCACTTCAACGGCCGCACGAACACGTTCTGGAACTCCACCGGGCAGCCATGGCTCTGCAGCGCGATCGGCCCGCTCGCCGGCACGCCGGGGAGCTGCGCATTGTCGATCACGCGCGTGCCGTTGAGGTCCACCGTGAGGCGGTCGCCCACCATGCGGATCACGAAGCGGTTCCACTGGCCCACCGGCTTGTCGGCGTTCACCTTCGGCGTGCATGCGGCGCGCACCGCGGGGGTCATGTTCCGGTCGTTGCGGTAGCCCCACACCTCGCCGGAGCCGACGGGCCAGCTCCAGATGTTGATCTGGCTCTTGCTGTTGCCGCGCACGTAGATGCCGCTGTCGCGCTCCTCGATCTCCACCTGCTTCACCGAGCCGTCCGCGTTCCGGGCCTCGTTGCCGTCGGCATCGATGTACGGGCGCATCATCTTGCCCTGGTGCTCCTTGGTCCAGCGCCAGTCGACCACCATCTCGAAGTCGCCGTAGCTGGCGTCGGTCCAGAGCGAGTCGCCCTTGCCGTCGAACTTGGCGGCGCCGCCCTCGAACTTCCAGTGGCCTTCCTTGCCCTTCTCCTCGCGCCAGCCCGCGAGCGTCTGGCCGTCGAAGAGGCGCACCATGCCGGTGCCGTCCATCGCCACGTCCTTCGGGTCGAGCGCGGGCACCGCGGCGGGCAGCTCCTTCACGCAGATGTCCTTGAACCAGATGGGGCTTCCCTCGCTCTCGAGGCAGATGTAGCCCTTGCGCGGCGTCACGTCCTTGGCGCCGCTCACCTCGCGGCCGTTGATCTCGAGCGTGATGTTGCCGCGGTCGCAGGTGACCTTGTAGTGGTTCCACTCGCCGGCACCCTTGGTGACGCGCTCGCTGGGCAGCGTCCGCTCCCAGCCCGCCGGGTGTGGGCGCAGCGGCGTCATCTTGGCGCCCCAGATGCTGAAGACGTCGCCCTGCCCGGTGTAGAGGAGGCGGCCCTCCTTGTCCTTCACGTCGGGCGTGAGCATGATCTGCACCTCCACCGCGCGCGGGAACATGTTCTGCACCTGGGCCGGCACCGGGTCGGCCCACACGAAGAGGCCGGCGTTCCCCTCCTTGGCCTCGTGCTTCCAGTCGAATTCGAGCACGTAGTTCTCGTACATGCGGTCGGTGCGCAGGAACCCGGTGGGATTGCCGTTGCAGAAGATCATGCCGTCCTTCGCGGTGAACGTGTCGGCGAAGCAGTTGACGCTCGTCCACCCGGTGAGGTCCTTGCCGTTGAAGATCTTGTAGCAGCCGGGGCCGCACTGCTCCTGCACGGGCGCCGCCGCCGACGCGGCCGAAGTGCTGCCGCCTGCCCGCTGCGCAGACTGGCAGCCCGCCAGCAGGGCGAGCGAGGCGAGGAGGACTGACGCGCATGAGGTGGTGTTCCGCATGACGCGGATGCTAGCGGTGCCGCCTCCGTACGATGGCCGCGTGACCGCGCACCCGATCCTCGCCATCCACGACGCCCGCGCACTTGCCGCACTCGTCGGCACGTCTGCGCCGGCCTGCGACTGGATCGCCGCGCCGCTCGGCTCGCCGGGCGCGCCGCAGGCCGCGTTCGTGGGCGGCAACCCGCTCGACGGCTCCTGGATGTTCGATGCCGAGCTGCCGGGCGAGTGGGCCTTCGCCTGGAGCGGCACGCTCGGCGATTCGCTCTTCGAGGGCGTGCCCGCCAACTGGATGCGCGGCCCCGCGGCGCTCGACGCACTCTGCGACGAACTGGCCCCGCAGCTCACGCGCCACGGCAAGCGGCTGGTGCTGGTGCCGCACGCGCGCCACGTCCTGAGCGATGCACGCAGCGCGCTCACGTGGTGGTGCGAGCGCGTCATTCCCGGGCAGGACCCGAACGTGGTGCGCCGCTCGCCCACGGGCGCGCGCCCCTTCGGCCTGGCGCTTGACCCGGCGGCGATGCTCGAGCCATCCATGCTGGAGGACGTGGAGGACCACATGCAGTCGCTCCTCTCCTCGTTCGGGCCGCGCATCGACGCACTGATCCTCCGCGACGCAGCCGTCGACCCTGCGGACCCGGAGCGCCTGGCGCCCTGCACCCTGGGCGATGGCATCCTTCCCCGGCAGCGCCTGCAGGAGCTGATCGGCCTCCACGTGCCGGAATCGACTCCCATCCTCGTTCCCGGTGCCGGCCTCGGCCGCGCGCTGGCGTGGCTCGGGCGCTCTGCCTGAACGCGAACGCAACGGAAAAACTGGACTCCCCGGCCACGAACGCTAGAATTCCCTGCACGTCGGAGGATCCGACGCGCAAGGAGGACATGGATGACCGCCGCGTGCGCACTCGATGCTCGCGTCCTCGTACTCAACAAGCTGTACAGCGCTGTCCGTGTCGTGGATGCGCGCCGGGCTTTCACTCTCCTCTGCAAGGGTTCCGCGGAGGTCATCAGCGTCGAATCCGGCAGCTACGTCAGCTACTCGCTCCACAACTGGGCCGAGGCCGCGGAATTCCAGCGCGCCTTCGAGCACGAGGAG
>Ga0209400_1001571_pt1 | contig 18139 bp, 21 predicted proteins | sample M_130807_EF_Meta_FD_187313 | JGI IMG/M metagenome (GOLD analysis project Ga0209400, IMG submission 187313) | Freshwater microbial communities from Lake Montjoie, Canada to study carbon cycling - M_130807_EF_MetaG (SPAdes) (version 2) | ecosystem: Environmental > Aquatic > Freshwater > Lake... | reverse complement strand
AAAAATTAAGAAAGGCCGAAGCCTTTCTCTTACACAACACCGTCTGTTACAGCTTCCCACCATTGATATGCGAGAGAAACAGTAAATTCTTCAATCGTATCGTTTGAACCCCAATCAACATCAATTGCAGATACGTCTGTTGGAAATAATCCAATAAACTTACATTTCTTCAATGTGTTACCTTGTTTACCGAATTGAGTAACATCACCATCAACAGAATAACTGAATGGTGATGTTGCTAATGGACTACGCACATTAAAATTATGACTATTAATGCCGTTCATCCATCGTTCAAATGCGTTACGAACAATAAAATCTTCATCGTTAATAACTGTGATTGTCCAATCGGCAAAAGTTCTGTTACCAACAAATTTTAGTTCACGACCAAAGTATTGGACAGGCACAACACCTAGCGTAGAGCCAGGAAGTTGTGCAGACTTACACATAAATGTAAGTTTAGTTTGTGCATTTGCTGGCGAAGAAAAGCCAGGAAAAGGCATAGAAACTTCAAAGAGATTGGGACGGGCACCGTCCCCTGTCATTTGACTTCTAAATTCATTTACACTAAATGCCATTTTTTTTCTCCTGTTCTTTTATTTATTGGAACTTTCCAACGACTTCTTCAAAGGCCACACCTGTGCGAGTGGCAATAAAGTTAAGTTGGATAAAGTTGACTGATCGAGCAGGTTTGATATAAATGTCACCAATGAATTCATTGCGGTCAATTATCTCACCTGTATTATTTGTTTCATCACAAACAACACGGAAGTCGGTAATACCACGGCGACCCTGTACATCACGCAAGAATGGTTCTACAAGTGCAACAAATTGTGCTCTTGTAAATTGGTCATTGTATTCGAACAATGAGAATCGTGCTGATCTTGCAATAGCCTTTTCAAGCACAATAAACAAACGGCGAACATTGACACGATCAAACGCAGATGGTTTAGATAACAATGTTTTGTCACCAAACAATACTGTGCCTTCGCCTTGGAAAGAAACAACAGGATTTACACCTCTAACATAGAGAGTGTCTCTTTCTGTCTTATTTGGATTCCATGCAAGCTTTACAACATTGCGAATTTGACCACGATTCAATCCGCCTGGAGAGAACCAAGGATCTTTTTCAATGTCTGTCTTAGCACATAGACCGGCAATATCACCATTCAATGGTACCCAACGGTACACATCGTTATACTTATCATATTGATATTTCCAACCGCAATCCATAAAGGCATAAGATGAACTACCAATATTTCCAGCTCGTGTTACGCAAGCTGCAGCTTCTGATCCAGCATTATCAACAACATCTGCTTTAGCCGGTGAAAAGAATGCAATACAATCTTTTCTTGATTCTGCTAGAGAAATCAATGAAGCGCTAATTGTGTTGGCATTAGGACCTGTGATAATCAAAGAAATGTCTACTGAATCTGCATTATTATATAAATTATAAGCACTAATAGTGTTAGCAGTTGATATTGTGCCATCAACACCACCAGAAAGTGATGAGGTCACATTTGCAGTTAAGTTAGCAAAAGTTGTTGCATTTGCAGTAGAGCCCCAAGCTGTGCCTGTCGAAATTGTAGTTGGATGTGATGCCCATTGAATATAGTCTGATCTGCTAGCGATAACTTCTTTATAAAAATTAGAATTACCAGAATCATCTTTTGCATCAGATGCCTTAGACATAAACGGGAATTTTTCAAGAATCGTACCTCTTGTGCCAGAAAATAGGCCGTCTTCATCAATAACTACCGCATGTAATTCATCAAATGAACCGCCCTTATTTGAAACATATGTAGATGTTCCTGGAGCAGAGGTGAATAAAGATGCATATCCCCATGCTGAGTGAGTATTAGCATCAGAAAAAGAAACTGCTAGTGTATTGCCAATAACACCCGCATAACGAGCAAAGGCAACACCAAATGCAGAATTGCCACTAGAATAATTATCTAACCAATCATCTTCATTTCTAATAAGTACCACATTATTACCACCGTTGGCAGATGCGTTTCGTGTGGTTGATATGTTTACTGCACGAGCAACTTTTAGGTTGCTTGAATATGCAAGAAAGTTTGCGGCAGAAAACCAGTTTTCATAATTGGATGAATTTGGATTACCAAAACTTTTAGCAAGTTGTAATTCACTTGAAACTGTTATAATTTGATCAATTGGACCCCACGCAAACGGTCCCGCAAATGCGCCAATTGAAGTAGCGCCGGAAGGAATAACTGTAGTCAGGTCAATTTCTGATACTGTTACTCCTGGTGATAGCTGAAATGCCATTGGATTTCTCCCTTAAAAGTATGAGTCAATTTTTCTTTTATCGTCTATTTAGTTTTTTAGAAACTTGAGGATGAGGTATAACCTTTTTCAGACCAAACATCTCCATTAGTACTATCAATAGTGATTTCTTCTTTGAGTCCGTTATCAAATATACCTACTGGAGCTAAATCTTCATCAACCAACATGTTCTGTTCTGCTAACATTAACTTTCTTATGTCAATGTTAGTACTGTCTTTAAAGAATGTTTGTGCCGTCAACCATGCAAAAATAACCAGGCCCATGACCAAATCGTCATTATTTCCTTCTTCCGCAGCATAGCTGTCACGGATTCGAACAAAAGTATTCATCTCGGCAATGGTATCAAAATCATTTACAATCAGTTTATCGTTTTCTACCAATGTTTTTAAGTTGGCACATCCAATTTTTTTGACTGATTTTGTTGTTTTGATACCAAAAGATGTATTTCTTCTAAATCCTCCAGAAATACTTTGACCTTTGATGTGATGATGTTCTAGTTTATAAATGTTTTCGTATTCTAAATCATAGTGTAGAATATCAACCACTTGTTGGCCAATATTATTAGTTTCAATCAAAGCATATGCTTCATTGTATTTCTTTGCAATCGAATAGATTACAGTTGGGAAAAACAATAAAGGTAATTTATTATTCCTATATTTAGCGACTTGTCTATAAGGTGTTTGAGATACATCTAACACATTGATGGTGGAGTAATCCTGTTCAACACCTTCGGCACAATCTACTGTGGCAATATAGAGGTGGTCTTTAATAGGTTCTTCATATATATCAAAACCTTCAATTGAGGATAGTGGGTTGTGAAATGCCAGACTACGGAGTTTAGCACCAGATATAAGAGTTGCTGATGAGCCAATAAACTCAGTTTCAAACTCTTGTCGGAACTGTTCCTCAGAAGTGTTTCGTATTGTTTCATCCTTCCAAGCCGCATCACGACCTGGCACTTGCGACCAATGAACCTCCAATGGTTTGTAAGTAGAACGACCTTCTATCGCATCCACCCACATCTTGTAGAAATGGTTCAATCCGTATGGTGTTGAAACAATAATAACTTTGGTAGTTTTACCAGAAGAGATAACAGGGTATGTTGATGTGAAGAATTCATCTGCCATGTTTTTTGGAACGAAAGCAAATTCATCAAGGAAAATTAAGTTGTAAGAACCACCACGAACACCAGAGGCTGATGTTGCAAATGCGGCAATTTTAGATTTGTTTTCTAGTTCAATATTACCTTTGTTCCAAACAATAATACCTTGTTGCAACCACAATGGTAAATATTCATATGCATATTGAATACGACCTAGAATTTCACGAGCAAGAGAACCTTTGTTAGCAAGAATGGCAATACTGTAGTCATCTTGGAACAATACAGACCATAACATATAACCGACAGTCGTAGTTGTCTTACCAACCTGTCGAGGCATCTTTGCAATACAGAAACGATTATCGTGAAATGTTTTGACCATGTCCTCTTGAAACGGCCACATTTCAAATGGAATAAGACCTCTATCTACGTTAACAATCTTAACATAATTTCTGATGAAGTAAACAGGGTCTTCAGTACATTTTATAATCTCGGCAACTTGTTCCTCGGTGTAAGATATTTCTACACCAGTTCGTTTTAAGTTTGAATTTCCAAGATATCCGCCAGCATCAATCATATTATTTAATAATACTTCTTAACATCCATGCCTTCTTCTGGTGAGCACCAAGAAGGTCTTGTAAGAAATTACCTACTGCTGGTTCATTTGCTTGTTCAGCAGCAACAATACCTGCACGAAGGTGTATGATAAAACGGTCATTGTCTGATTTTAATTGCGTCATCATATCCATTGATGAAGGAATAACATCTACTGCTTCTTCAATATCTGCCAATTCTAAAAATCTTTCCATAGAACCTGGTGCATATGAATCTAAGTATCTTATGTGTTCTGCAATAGGATCAATTTGTGCAAACACTTCAGTATAAAATGTGTTTAAGAAATCATGGTACTGAGGAAAATTAGGACCTTCAATGTTCCAATGATAGTTGTGTGACTTCAGGTACAAAGCAAAGTTTGTACCTAAAATTACTTTAAGTTGTTGTATTAGTTGTTCCATAGTAATCCTATTTATTGTTCTTTAAAAACTTAACAAGTTCAGTTGTTGACCCAACAAACACAGCTTTATCTATATTCGTAGTTGAATTGCCTTTTGATTGTGTTGGATCCAAATCTCTTTTGCGTTTCTGAATCTCTAACAAATCTTTATTTAAATCACCAAGATTTTTAATTAGCCCTGCGGCAACTTCATATGCTCTTGGATGTTCTGATGCAGTAGCAACTTGAAGCAGATTGTCAATTGCAGTATTACCTTTTGAAATCAAATCTCTAATATTTGTTCGTGCGAATTCGGCATCATCCTCAACAGGTGTTTTTACTTGAACAATTTCTGTTGTTTGATAATCAATAGGTTCAACATCAAGAACCTCTGATAGCGTTTTATTCAATTTATTCATTATGTAGCCGGTCCATCAGTTATTGTTTCAGAGAATCCAAACTCATCATCAGGTTCAGCGTTCAATGGTTTTGGTCTTGTGGTTATTTTAGATAATAATAATGGCGCTTTATCAGCAGTTTTAATTGTGAATGTTGCACCAGTTAAATCACCACGAACAACATCACCAACTTCCAAATAATCATTAAGAGAATTGACAACTAATATGCCATTACTCACATTACTAAAATATGAAACTGTGCCATATACATCTTTACCAGCAACTCTGAGTGTTTCTGAATCAGAGAATCTACCAACACCATTTGCAAAGTCAACATAGACTTGTTGTTCAAGTAAACTATTTGGTTGAATGTATAAGTTTGTGTTAGCAGTAGTAATAATTTTATCAGTTTTAACTGGAGGCCAAATATGTCCTTTTGCAGTAAATTCTAAATTCCAAATAATCATTCTGGTGGCCATCATGTCACCTTCATAATCTACTTCATTTGAAACTGAATTCAAAATAATAGGCATATCATATTTTGGATCCATAGCTGGCACAAAATCCACAGTTACACTAAAGTCTGGTGTAAAGAATGGCAAAATCTGTTCTAAGATTTGTGTGCCATCTTCTGTGTTTCTTACATAGATTGATAATGAGAAATCAAAATTATAAGGCACAGGAACATATTGTGTTTTTACCGAAGTTGCATTATTCGCAGAAAAATTACGAACTGTAGTAGGTAATTTTCTACTTGAATCATAACTCATACCTGTCATCTCAAACGAGATTCTAGGAAGAGCTGTTGCAATTGATTTTGTTAGTGTTGGGTCGGCAGTTAATCGTGTTATATATTTTTCTTTTGCACCCCAATTCAAAGGAACTTTAATAGTTTCTTTTGCAGTCAATCCATCTTTGGTATAACGAACCAAATAAATGTCATTAAAAACTGTGCCAAACGCAACGACTATTTTGCGTATTGTTCTATTATAAAATGTAGCATTACCAAGCATTTTTAAGCCTCACCGAACGGGTTGGATTCACTAAAATCAATTATAGAATCTGATTCACCTTCAATTAAAGAATTATCCATAATATCTTCAAACGCAGTATTGTCATTGTATGATGTGTTTGCAGTACCAAATGAAGTCCAAGATGCACCACTTGTTGCACCTTTTGTTAATGTATTGTTTGCAAAAGTTCCTATTGTGCGAATAACATTCAATTTTCTTGTTGCAGTTGTAAAATCATAAACAACTGATTGGAATGTTGCATTTGCCAAAGTTGATCCTTGGTAAGCAATTTCATCTGCTACAAATGTACCTGAACCGCCTGCGGCTAATGTAAGTTGTGTTCTCTTATAGGCATCACGAATCTGTGCATCAATTTCATCATTACCTGTATCAATAACTTCTTCAGAGAATACGAACTGTTTCATTTTTAATGCATAAACATATACATTTCCACCACGACCACGACCCAATGTGTAAAACATTGCTTGGTCATTTTCACTTTCAACATGTGTAATTTCAAAAAAGTTTTGAACAAGAGGTGCGTAAATCAAATCACCTTCTCTTGGGCGAATAAGATTTGATGCACCTGTTGCATATTTGAATCTACGGCGAGATACCAATAAAGTAACTTCATCTCTAATCTCTAAACCAAATTTAGAAATAAAATCACCTTCACCATCCATACCTGTAACATTCTCAAGGTACATTTCAAGTGAGTATGCAGTTACATATTGTTTGAGAGTATCTTCTCCATATAACATATCTACAGAATCACGGCTTGTTCTTGGTAGATAATAAACATCCATACCATGAATTTGCATGGCCTCAATAACGAGATCCTCCACCAGTAATTGCTCACTGGTGATTTGGTCTGTCGGAAAGTTATTAAAATATACGTTAGTAGGCATCTTTATCCAGTAAAGATTTCACTAGGCAAACTGCTCATGTTATACATTTCTTCTTCAAGCTTATCTATCTCAACTTGTGCTTCTTGCATGATTCTTGGACCATCCAATGTCACACCACCAGGCATTTGAATACCTGCAAACTTGGAAAGATTAGAACCCCATTGGTATTTGATTAATGCGGTACCATATCTCTTTAAAAACTTATCATTCCAAACATCTGTAACACCGGCTTTTGTCATAGTGACACCAGAAACATTTGTAGTTAAAGGATTTGCAAGTGTGATACTTGTTGGTGAATTAATTTTGCGAACTTGAACTTCTTGTCCATCAGACAACGTAATGAAATCATTTTCAAGTATTTCTTGGTCAAATGTAGTTGAAGTTCCTGTCATTGTGTTGGAACTTGTTGTGCCTGTTAAAGTACCAGTTAATGTGATTGTATCTGGTCTCATTGCACGATAACATTCAATGATAACATATTTACCTAATTGTGCATCACGGTCCCAATCAATATCAAGGAACACTTTGTTTTGTTTACGATTGAAACGGAATTGTGGAGTGCCAGAGAACAATAAGTTCAAAGTGGCAATATGTTGCATTGTAATTTCATATGACACATACGATACAGATGTGAAGTCATAGAGGTCATGCAAACGCAGTTGATATCTCAAGTCAAACATATTGACTGAGGAATTTGAATCATCAAATGGTTGAACACCCGTAACAAAAATTACAGGGTCTGGACAATAAATCCAACGTCTATCAATATCAGCTTGAGTAAACTGATGCTTCATGTAAAGTTTTTCGCAACCATCAAAATGATAGTCTTCAAAAAATTGAAGTGCGTCATCAATACGGTCTTCAACTTGGTCATCATCCACGTTAATTTGAATAACAGGATGACCAAGTCTACGAAGGCAGTAGTCTTTAAATGTTTGTCTTGTTGTAGGTTTAGCCATGGTTATTTCCTATATTATCTTGTAACGCTTGGTGAAATTGTGGCTATACCTTCTCTAACCCGTGTCTTTACATTTGTAGGGCTTGTAATCAAAACATCATAGACTACTCTGCCTGGCGTTAAGTTTGTTGTGTTAGCAGAAGTCATAGTTAAGGTTATTTTGCCATTTGCGCCATCAGAAACTGTGGCTGTAAAATTATTGGCACCTGTAGAATAATAAGACCTACGAAGCTGAGCCGCAGCAGTGTATGAAAATATATTTTGAGCAACACCAGCGGAATCATTAACAGTAATGACTTTTGAAAAATCTGCACCTTGCTCAATTATGAGTTCTAAAAATTCAGAAATTTTGATTCTCCTTGAGGTATTGTCTATTTAGTCAAACAAGATTATTGGAAATAAAAAACCCTGCCGAAGCAGGGTTATTGACAAACTATCTTGTTATTCTGAGACTGGCCAGTTTTGAGTTGTGACAACTTCAACTAAATCTGGTACAGTTGATGATGCTTCAATTGCAGTTAACAATCTAGTACATTCAGTAAGTACTGCTGCACGATATATTACTGTTGCAGCTGGTATCTCTATGTTACGTTCTGCTTTTCTAATTATCATCCAATCGGTTTGTGCCAATAATTTATTTGTGGTATCTTTGACTTGTCTATTCCAATTTGATTTAAGTTGTTCTAAATCTTTTGGATTGTTTACACCCCAATAGAATCTATCATCATATGATTCTGGGTCGGCAACTTCTGTGATGCCAATATCTTCTTTTTCTTCAAGTGTGGCAAGTCTTAACCAGTTTGCTGGATATTGGATGTTATTATGAATAAAAGAAGTGTCTAATGGTAATGGTTTATCGTCTAATAAAAACATTTTTTTCCTTATCTAGCAAGAGAATATTTAAATGGGTTTTCGGCAAAAGCGGCATATATGTATGTGCCGCCATTAGCATTTACTCCACTACCAGCGGCGCCTTCTCGAAACTTAAACCCATTTGAAATGATGTCAACATTTCGGTTTACGATTTCGGCGGAACTGGCATTTGCCTGCAATTCATTACGTGTGTAGTTGTAGGTGTCACGGGAGGTATCTAATATTACCCACTGATTGGCTGCATCAGTTTCTTTAATAAGAATGTATCTTGGCCTAAACCCAAGATACACAAAAGGACCATCTGTACTTCCATTGCCTGTGTAGCTACCAAATTTGGAATAACCAGCTACTTCTGAGAAGCAGTAGGCTACATAGTTGTTAGCGGACATATTTACAGAATTTTCATTACCCAAAGTAAATACTGTGCTTGATGGGTTTGTGTTGTTCCATACTGTGCTTCCTGTTTGAGCGGCGCTAGTTAAATCAAGATAAATAAACTTAGTGCCACCAAGTGATGAGTGATAAACAAACCAACTTCTTGCTATGCTGTTTGGTGTTCCTCGTGCCTTCACAATAACCATGCTAGGCGCAACACCAAGACCATGGCCAACAGTAGCGCCAGATGTTGAATTGCCTGTATAAGTTACCACGCTAAAGCCTTGCGTAGCCCCTGCGCTTACAGTTGATGTGATAGAGCCAGATGTGTTGGTTACAGTTGAGCCGCCAGCGTTCCATTGCCAGCCAACATAAGTTTCTGTGTTTGCGTTTGTTCCAAGGCCTGTGCCAACACTAAATCCATTTGAATTAAATGATGTGATGCGGTCTGTATTTGATTGGTCAGCAGTTGTTTCGTTTGGGAAAAGAGTAAGACCTGTTCCCCTTACTGCATCAATTAAGACATGACTTCGTGCGGAAGACCTGTCTTTTACCCAAGCCATATCAGGCTGAAATGAAACTCCGTTTACCGCATTATTGATTGCTTGACTTGTGCCGTTACCTGTCCACAATGTAGCCGCCATGTAATTAGCACCATTTCTAATAGTTGGCGTTGGTAGGTTCTGTGTATTCAGTGCAAGGAATCCTGCTGGTGGTGTGTAAGTGAATGGGCGTTGACCGAAGTTGGCGCTACCAGCAAAAGTCACACCCGCACCCGACACAAAGGAAGGCACAAACTCGCTGATGGATGCCGTACTCAGCGCAATTGACCCTTGGCTGGCATTGTTTTTATAAAAAGTCACTGTGCCACCGTCCATGTCTACGGCAACGCCAATCACATCTCCCGTTGTCCATGATGCACCATAAGCAGAGGCAGTGCCATTCACATATTTTTCCCCAGAAGCAGACAGCGAAGAACCCATGTAATAAATGGTGTTTGAATATCTGTCAAGCACATTAACTTGTTTTAAACCAACACCAACTGGATTGCTTGTGGCAATCGCTTCCCAATAAAACTTGCCACTTGTCGCAGACATTGAACCTATTGCGGTAAATGTATTTGGTATGCTAAAAGTTAAATTTCCGTTGGTTAAAGTTGCTACACCTATTGTGTTTGTAGCCAAAGGATTTAAAACACAATAATTTCCACGACCATTACCACCATCAGCATAAGGTGTTGGCACATCCAACATAGAGTCATAGGTAGCACCAGCAGTCACGCTAATGTTGTTGGGTGTCCAGTTGTTACCATTACCAGAATAGTCTTTGCCAATAGCGGCCGCAGCAGAGGCAGAGTTGTCGCTGAAGTTCAGATAGAAGCCGTTTGTGCCGTATGTGCCTGCGTATTTGATAGGTTGCCATATGCCTGTGACAGCGTTTGTTTGACCAAACGATGATGGTGTTAATTGTTGACCGTCAATAAAGTTAATTTCGGTAAGGTAACCATCAAAGTATCCTTGTGGGCCATTTAAGTTTGCGCCAATTGCGGCGGCATAGCTTGTACTATTCCAATATGTGTTGTAATTCTGTGTTGGATATGTTGCAGTAGAAAAAGTAGTAATCTGGCTTCCGTTTACATATACTTTGATTCGGTTTGATGCCGTTGCTTGTGTGGTGTCAATGCCAACAACAATGTGATACCAAGCGGATGGGTCACGAAAAACTTGCGTTGTAATTAAGTCCGCGCTTGTAGAACCATTAAGATAAAGACGCAAAGAATCACTGCTTGGGCTAAATGCAATCGTATCATTAGCAGACGTACCCGGATAAGCGCTGAACAAATTGAGATAATTTGCTGAATACGTCAGCAATCCACGTTTCATCCAAAAAGAAAAAGTCATTATTTGACGATTTCCATTACTTGCAGGTGTTCTATTGAAGTAAGCAGATGCACTATTACGCAGACGCACACTGCGGCTAATTTGATAACCCCCACCACCCATCATAGCGCTATTAATTTCACTAGGTAAAGACATAATTATCCAATATTTGGTATCAACTGAGCAACAATACTTGTAGAAGTCCTAACAGTATATACGATAACATCAACCGCAGAGGCTGTAGTTGTAAGAGTAGGAACACCACCATTTGGCCAGTCCCATGCTGTACCCCATGCGAGTGTACGAGAACCAGTACCGTCTTGTGTAATGTACATAACACCTGATTGACCTACTGTCATGTTCGTTGCGTTTGCCATTGTACGATTACCACCAAGAGTAATAGTAAAATTGTTAGACTGTGAGAAATCAGGAGTAATTGTTGCTGCGTCAGTTAATGTATAGTTGTTTGATGCAGCTGAACCAGCAACATATAATTTTGTTGTAGAAGAAGTGGTACCAATTGATACGTTACCACTCGCATCAATACGCATACGCTCTGTGTTGTTGGTGATAAGAGCAACAGGATGATTTGAAGTTGTCCCAACATACCCCGAAGATGTTCCATAACTGAATAAAGTTGTTGAAACTCCACCGCCCGTAGAAATCAATAATTGACCAACAGATGCCGCACCTGTGTCAGAGTTGTAAGTTCTGGAAATGACAGATGCGCCACTAGATGCGCCAACAACATCCAGCTTATAGCTTGGCGAAGCAGTACCAACACCAACATTACCGCTAGAATCAATCCTTAGGCGCTCAGCGCCATTAGTCTCAATAGCTAAACTTGACACATAACTAGTATCGGTTTGTATTCTATCGGTTACTATATTTCCAGCCATTTTTTATCCTTGTGGCAGTGCAGATTTAATCTCGTCTACTGTAGTTGCAGAATTGATTGCTGTTTGCATCTCTGCATATTTTGTTCTGATTGCGGCTCTTGCAGCTTCAGCTTGTGTATAATCATTACCAGGAATCTGTTTCATAATAACTTCATCATGTGGTTTCATTTCTTCAGTACGAGCTGCACGGCGAATGTTATGAGCAATATCTTTTGCTTTAGTAATATTAATAGTAATCATGCTTATTCCTTAACGACTTGTTCGGCAAACCATGCTTCATGTCCAATGCCTTCTCCATCAGGATTTGAGAAGTCAGCCTCCCATGCCTCAAAAAACATATGTTCTTGTGGTAGTTGGTTTACATTAATAATATGATATGGTTTACCAGCTGGTACATCTTTGCGAGCTATTTCCTCAACAGATAATCCACATTCTAGTGCAGGAGTAACAACTGATAACCAGCCTTCATCGTTTGGGTAAATAATTACTTGTGTCATAATTTTTCCTTATCTAAAAACGGCAAAATTGCTGGAGATTGAATTGTTAGTTTCACCAGCACCAGGGTTGACAAACGAATAACTATTTATCAAAACAAAAGAAGATGATGTTCTACTTAATGCGCTACTTGCACCGGTATCTTCAACAAGAATTTTGCCTCCGGTACCGGAACCCAAACCACAACACCCCAAAACCAAAGAATAGTTAAGATCAGTTAAAGTGGTTGATAAACTTACAGTATATTTACCAGCCGCAGTATAGGCAATAGAAGTTACACCACCACTTCCACGAACAGTCACACTGCCTACGCCACTGAAGTTTGCCCAAGCACGACAGCCGTATGCAGTGGCAACAGAACCGTAGCCTGAGTTGAATTGCAAGTTACCGCCTGTTAGCGTCATCTGAGCGGTAGATGGTGGGCTACCGTTATATGCGGCAAAGTTCAGACTTGCAACAGTAGAACTTGCGGCAGTTGTCCATATTCTTGAAGCGTCTGATGTGTTAAATCCGCTGGAATCATTCATGCCAAATTGAAGCAAAGGAGAGGCGCTTCCACCCGATGTATCTTGAATAGATATTTTTGCCGCACCAGCAGTTGAAGAAACAACAGCAAACTTGCCATATGTACTTGGCGAACTTGTACCAATCCCCACATTACCACCAGTCAACGTCATCTGAGCAGTAGAAGGTGCGCCACCGCTGTATGCGGCAAAGTTAAGTGCGGCAGTAGTAGATGATGGAGATGTTGTCCATATCCTTGCGGCATCTGCTGTATTAAATCCGTTAGAACTGTTTACACCAAACTGAACTAAAGGCGCTGGAGAAGCGCCACCAGATGTGTCTTGAATGGATATTTTTGCAGAGCCAGCAGTTGAAGATAAAACAGTAAGCAAACCATAACTGCTTGGCGAACTCGTACCAATACCCACGTTACCATTATTATCAATACGCAGGCGCTCAGATGCAACAGTGGAAAACGCAATGTTTCCGGTGTCAGTTTGTATCGAATCTACTTTAATTGTACTTGCCACGGTTATACCTTATTTTGCTTTAAGTGCAGCGATTTCTACTGCTTGTGCGTCAACGATTGTTTTGAGTTCTTGGATTGCGGCTGTTAGAGTTGCTACCAAGAATGATGTGTCAATGCCTTGATATACAGGGTTGCCTTCAGCATCTACTGCGTCTTTGGTTCCAGTAACGCAGTCCCCAACCACTTCTTGCAACTCATGTGCAATAAAACCTTGGCCATTAGAGCCGTCTGAATTCCACTTGTAGGTACAGGGTTTGAGTAGCGCCACTTTTGCCAGTGCGCCTGTCATTGGGGTAATTGTGTTTTTCAGGCGGTAGTCGGAAGTGGTGGCGTAAGTGACCCCAGTAGTTCCGTTTTGCTGTACGCCGCCAATTGTAGAGTTAGTATAGGAAAAAATAAGGTAGCTGTAGCCAGAAGCCGCTCCGCTAGTGTGACCAATATTGACATAGGCTCCATTCACTCCTGCGCCTAAAAGTTGAAAACCAGCACCTACGCTTGTGGTTGAAGAACTTGTAGTCGCTATTAGCAAGCTACCGCTGGTGTCGATACGCATACGCTCAGAGCCGTTTTCTTCAAAAATGAGCGCATTATTTGATGTTGGCCCTTGATATATTTCGGCTGTTGTTCCAACTTCATTTTTTAACTGTATACCCGCTCTGGTTGTTGCAGTTGTTCCAGATGCAGTAATGCACAATTTTCTAACTATTGATGCAGACTCTCCAATCCCCAAATTACCAGAGGAGTCGATAGTCATCGCCAGCGCACCGTTTGTTCCAAACTGCATTGGGTATGCGCCAAATGAATTCAGAACAGAGGCATAGGCACTGCTTCCAGTTAATAAACTTCCGCCTGTGCTTGATTCTCTGCCAATATTGAAATCGCCGCCAGTATTAGAAAAACCAAGAAAACCATAACTTGTGCCTGTCGATGGTTTTATGCGGACGTATGGGCCTGTGCTTGCTTGAACATCAAGATTAGCACCCGGCAAAGCAGTACCAATACCCACATTACCCGCAGAATCAACTCTGAGAGCTTCTGTTGCCGCAGTACTAATCGCTACAGTGTTTGTAGATGGGAAAAATATACCAGTTGAAGTATTACCACTGAAAGTAAGACTTGGTGCAGAGTTGGATCCTGGTGATGCTGTCCAAATACTATTCGTAACATTGAAGTTAAGATTAGAACTTGGTGTTAATGTCAAACCGGTACTGTTAGCTGTAAGTATGGTTACGTTACCAACATTCAATGTTATGTAAGAACCTGCAGCCTGAATTGTATCGGCAATTATTTTTCCTGCCATTTTTTACCTTAAATTATTGTCCAAGTGGCATTATTAGCAATGGTCACCGTTACGTTGTTCGCAATTGTAAGGGGCCCGGCCGAACTTGCGTTATACCCTGTGGTAATGCTAACATTTTCAGTGAGTGTACTAGCATTAATTCTGACGATACCATATGTATCTGCGGAAAGATATGGTGTAACAGTAACTTTACTGCCCATATATGTCAACTCAATATTCTGTGCGCCTGTTGGTGGTGCTTCTGTGAATACAATCTGACCATTAATCAAAGCATAAGAATCTGTTTTTTGTTTTACACCAGAAACGGATACAATAACAGATGACTCTGAACCTGTTGGATATGATAGAGTAAATGCGGTCGTAGTATCATCACCCGAAAAATATTCGGATTGAAATGAACCACCTTGAATTTGATTACCTAGATATGACATAATTGTATTTAGTTCTGTTCGTCAGCTGGTTCTGGAGTATTGCCTTCAGCAAGCCATGCTAAGTATTCACGATACTCATTACAATCCAAATTAAAAGGAATAAAAGAACGGGATTCTATTTTCTCAACCACATTTATTTCACCTGTCATAAAATTTTTTACTAATTTATACATTTTATACCTTTATAATTCAATTGCAGCATTAAAAGTTGTATATGCACCAGCATCATTAGCTACATTATTCGTTGCAATATATCTAGTGCGTTGTGCGGTAGTAAAATCAAAAGTACCAGCGTTCATATTTGAAAGTGTTTCTGTTCCAGTTTTTGTGATTACTGGTGTACTTCTCATTGTAACTGGAAATGTAGTTATTGCTACATAGTTTCTATTGGTTGCAGCTGGAGTTGCACCGCCGCCAACCCAAACAAATAAATCTGTAATGAAATACCTCTGACACAATCTCAATTCATTTCCATAGTCACGATAATCGAATGCCGTGGCCTGTGTGCCTTTTTCAAGCTGTACGCCTGTGATGTAGAAAGTTGCACCGTTTGTTCCGACTACGCTCGTTGCGCCTGTGGCAGAAACAAGGTTACTAGCAGACCAAGCACCAGCAGTTCCGCTATATGTTGAACCCGTACCAAGAGAAAATGCCACATATATACCAACCCCATTAGTTGCCCCAATCCAAGTGCCTGATGTATCTCCAGCAATAGTTATTGTTTTTTGTTCCCAAGTGTTTGCCACAGAAATTGTGTAACTAAATGGATAACTGCGATTAGTTGCAGAATTCCTTAAAGACCCACCAAAAGTACCTGTCAAACTTGAACGAACCCAAAACGATAGCGTCACTGTTGATGCTGATGCAGTACCAAAAGCTAAGTCTGCTGAATTAAAACCTTCAATACTTTGAGTAATAAAGAAGAAATCACTACTGACTAAAGAATATGCACTTGATGAAGTAACGCCCAAATAATTACTAAAGCCTGTTGGCAAAGTAACAGAGCCAGCATTTTGCTGTACAGTATATTTTGATGATTGAGATAATTGAGCGCTAAATCTATCTACTGAGAATTGTCCAATAGTAGGCGTAATACTCGCCCCCGCATTTCTCTGGTCAATAACCATGGCACCGTTTATAATACGGTTCTTAAAGCCAAACGGAGACCCTTGACTATTACTAATACTGTCTATTGCTGTTTGAATTGGCATTTATATTCTCTTAAACTTTTGGATACTTAGTTTTTACTGCCAAGCAATCAGCAATATATTTGTCGATTTGCGCTTGGTCACCTTTGGCAATACCATCAAGGTAGTCAGTCATTGGTGGGTATTCTGATGCTCGTTTGGCTTGATAAGAATTTGCATCAATGTATGCCTGAACAGCAGCCTTGTTGTACTGCACTAGATTGTTGTCAATGTCATAGGCTTCATCGCCACGAATAGTGACAACAGTTGGATTTAGTTTGAAAATTATTTCGTGGTTCATATCATCCTCTTACATAGCCTGTGGCAGACATATTATTGATAGAAGTTGTCCCGCTACCTGAAACCGCACCAAGCGCCATGTAGTATGAATGAAAACCCTCGGCCGGTTGATGCCACCCACCTATCAAATTGGGGAAATTGGTGGTCGCCCCTGTTATGTAAATGTATTGGTAAACACCGTAAGTATTAGATGTACTATTATCAAAAACAGCTTGTTGCAACGCATAGCTGCCTGTCATACCCGCTTGCCCAGCAAGCCAAACACAAATTCCATCATCCGCCCAATTTAAACTACTAATTAATATCGGGGTGACAACCACCATAGCTGTACTTGCAGTAGAGTAATTACTTGCTGAGGCAGAAAAATGTCTATCACGCCTATTAAAATAAGACAAAACTTGTCGATTGCCGGTTGTATCAACAAACTGCGATGCAGCACTTGTGTAAATCATGCCAACCAAAGTAAAAGCGTTGTCTCCCGACTTGATTCTTACTCCCACATTACCTGCTGTTGTGTCTGTTGCATATGCAGTTGCGCTTGCAGACAGAGTGACGTTACCACCCGAAATAGAAGCGTAAATGTAATAAAGAGTCGATACCGACAAACCGCTGTTTGAAAGCGTTACACCAGCAGATGGGATAGCGTAGATTGCTCCAGCAATCTTAATGAACTGACCATCAACTGGAGTTAGCGTTAAAACAGTAGCACTTGTTCTCACCAATCGACACTGCCCGACCTCTTGGGATAGTCCGGTAATTCCAGAACCTGATCCAGTAAAAACGGCCGCACTCACATTACCAGTCACAGTCATGTTACCAGTAATCGTTGGCGCCGCAATGTTTGGCTGTGGAATATATGTGCCAACTGGAATTGCTGTTACTGTTGTTGATGTTCTGAAACCTAAATGTCTCACATGTACATTGGAACTTGCAGGAGGTGCAGAGGTGAATGTGATTGTAGTACCAGATGTTGTATAGTGTACTGGTGCTCTTTGAACAACACCATCAACTGTTACGAATACTGTGTTTGCATCCGCAGGTGGTTCACTCAAAGTAAATACTGAGTTATTGCCGTTTGGTGTTAAGTTATCAGAAGTAAACAAACGAATATTGTTTGCCAACTTTGCATAGGTAACAGAACCATCAGCAAGAGTTACTTGTGCGTTATTGTTTGATTGTTGGTAAATAACATAAATGTTATTCGTACCAATAGGTGGTGCTTCTGTAAATGTAAGAGTAGTACCATTAACAGTAAATGCTGTAGTTGGTTCTTGCTGAACATTCTCTACAACTACTTCAATATCTGTTGGGTAGCCAACTGCTCTTGATAAAGTAAAAACTGTAGTCGAAGCATTACCAGAGAATCTATCTGCATCTAATGGTTGTGCGATAGTTCTGGTTGGGTCGCCTGTTTGGAGATTTGATCCTAAGTAGCTCATATTTGTATTTAGTTCTGTTCGTCAGCAGGTTCTGGAGTATTGCCTTCAGCAAGCCACTCTAAGTAAGTTTGGTTGGTTTCTGTGTTTACCCACTGACCGGTATCAACATCGTCAACTAACTTTAAAGCCCACAAACCCTCTCTACTTAATTTGTATATAATCATAATTCCGCCTCTGCTGTTGCATGAACATAAATTGTGTTGTTGATGCCATCACCGGAAACTTGTGGATTATTGACTGCAAGAAAACCATT
>Ga0209400_1001568_pt1 | contig 18186 bp, 25 predicted proteins | sample M_130807_EF_Meta_FD_187313 | JGI IMG/M metagenome (GOLD analysis project Ga0209400, IMG submission 187313) | Freshwater microbial communities from Lake Montjoie, Canada to study carbon cycling - M_130807_EF_MetaG (SPAdes) (version 2) | ecosystem: Environmental > Aquatic > Freshwater > Lake... | reverse complement strand
CACTTGATCCAGTCGGACCATGCCCCAATCTTCCAGCAACCCAACAGCCGCAAACTGTCCGTATTGTTTGCTGTAAGCATCATGTGGTTTTTGCTCTATCACCACAATGGGTCTGCAACGTCGAATAGTTTGTTCAGCACCTTGTAGTATGCGATATTCGTAGCCTTCGCAGTCAATTTTGATATAACTTATGTCGTGAAAGTTCAAGTTGTCAAGACGAACAACTTGTACATCGCCTGTGCCCATAGAAGCAGGATCAAGATGGCTGTGGCCTGAATTGTCTTCGGTAATGATCATTGTGCCCTGAGTATCCTGATCGCCCAGCGCAATGGGACGCACTTCAAAGTTGTCGCCTACGACATTGCGTTCCAGGCATTCTCTAAATATACCAACAGGTTCAAATGCTATCACACGGCCAAAACTTTTCACAAGATCACGCGACCATAATCCCACGTTGGCACCAATGTCTAGTGCTACCTCTCGTTTTTTACATAACTCAATACTGCGACGTCGTACGGCAATTTGATATTCGGGTGGTAAGCCTTTGTCCACACTTTTTTTAATCATCCGTGGCAAGTGTGTTTCGAAGTCGGGAAATTGCCATCCATAGTGTTCACGCATGTTGAGTCTCCTTGAGTATTGCGGCTGCGGTGCCATTGGCCAGTTCTGTGGTATGAAACTGCCCATACGCCAAGTGGCAAGCCCACTTATATACCTGGTCACCGTCTGGGAACCAAGGTGTTTCTATTGTGCTTAAATCTAGATTGCTCACAGGTCGTGCGGCATTGGCAGGCGCTGTGACAAAGACAGGTACGCCAGCCAATACCGCTTCTGTAGCGGCTGTTGAGTTGAATGTAACTATGGCATGCACATCGTTGAGCCACTCTTCGGGCCGTTGTGTTTTGCGATCCTGTCTTGACGCAGGACGTTGTCGCATGCGTATGGGACGATCAGTATGTTGTCTTATGGTATCGGTGGTGGTCTTGATCCACTCGTTCAGTGTAATACCGTAAAAGGCACAAGGCTTTTCATCCGGAGCAACTATTAGTATATCTCTACAATGATTTTGCCTGGGACGAATCTTTATATTTAAACGTTGTAATCTATCTGGGGGTCGATCAATTATCTCACCATGCTGTAGATTGTTGGGTACAATTCTATGCCAAAACTTCCAACCATTGGGATTGGCCATGCTGGGTCTGTTGCCTAGATAACCAGAGTCCATGTAATAAAACGGTCTTTGATCCGCCCAACAACGCTTGATTATCTTGTGTTTCATTATACCACGTAGCACTAACGGAGCATCGCTGTCTTCATAATTCCATGTTTCCAAACAAGTGGGCACAGTTTGTGACCCAGCCGCAAACATTTCAATGTATTCGTCGGCGTTGTTTTTGTTCAAGAATATCCAGGTCATTGCCAATACGCTTCAGTACGCGGAACTTTTAGATCTGCTCGCTTGCTACGACCTAGATCTTTACGAGCACCTTTGAGATGATCCAAGTATGCACCCCATTCCGAGTTGATCAAAGGATGGCCTTCGCCTGTGATCAAATGACCGGACCAATCCAGTTCATTTAACACGCATTGCTTTCGTACATCATCAAATACATAACTATCGTGCCACTCTTTAAGTGTAAATATTCCGTGTTCAGCATCATCGTACATGCGTTGAAAACGTTGCAAGAAAGTTTTTGTGTCAGGTCTTGTGAGATTCATAGCATATAAGCCACATTCAGAGTATTTGCCTTGCCGTCCTAAAAAGCACAAGTCTCGATCTGGGGGACACATGCGTTCTAGGTCTTCAAGAGTAATGGCGCTATGACACACAGTATCTCCGTCCATCCATATCAACCAATCAGTTGAGATACTTCTAGCACAGTGGAATATTGAGTAGACTTTGTGAGCAAAACGCACAGCGTCCCACTTGAATCCTTTACCGGAATCTTTTCTTTTGCTACGAACAGGATCGTCGCTGACATCTCCATTGGCCCGTGGCACACCGGCCCAGGCAGTTTTGAATGTGGTCAATGCATCTGCTATGGCAATATCATGCACCACAAGATTGGGTGCAGTTTCCTCAACAGTACAGCCCTCTGCGTACACCACAAGTGTGACTTCTTGCGGCCATGTCTGCAGAAAGGTTTGGATCATGCGTTGGCCATATTGTTTATAGCCCGACTCGTTAAACGTGGTAATTACAGTGTACTTCATTAAAAATTACTTATGATCAAAAACATAGCCTATTTTCCTTTACAATGTGCAAAAAATTCCAAACCAGTCATGAGTGCAGTACTAGACTGTTTACAGGCCCGTGGCATTCAAACACAAGAAAACTCATTGACTTCGGATGCCGCCGTCATTTGGAGTGTATTGTGGGCAGGTAGGATGGCAGCCAATCAAGCAGTATATGAACATTATAGATCTCAAGGTCGGCCAGTGATCATAATTGAAATTGGGGCATTGTATCGTGGCGACACCTGGAAGATTGCTGTGAACAATATCACAGCAGACGGCTACTACGGAAACCATGTCAATTTGGATTGGGATCGACCCCGGAAATTAAAAATCAGTTTGGCCACACAATTCAACTCTCAACCCAACATCATTGTGGCCTTGCAACACGATCGCAGTTTACAAGTGTCTGGCTTGAACATGTCGGACTGGTTGCACAGCACACTACAAATACTCCGGAATTCAACAGATCGTCCCGTCACCGTGCGCCCACATCCACGTTGTCGATTGGCATTTGACAATTTACCTGTAGGCGTCACTATAGAAACACCCAACCGAGTGCCCAACACTTATGACAGTTTTGATATGCATTATGACTGTCATGCCCTAGTAAACTACAATTCAGGCCCGGGAATACAAGCGGCCATAGCCGGAGTGCGTCCTGTGGTGGCACCAAGTAGTCTGGCATATCCTGTGGGCATGAGTTTTGGGGAAATTGAACGACCTTACACTCGAGATCGAGACACTTGGTTGGTACAAGTTTGTCACACAGAGTACACTTTAGATGAACTGCGTCGAGGCACATGGATAAGTAGACTGGCACCAGCACTGGAAACAAACACATGAATACCTGGCTTGACCATTACAGACGAATCTATTACCCTTTGTTGAACATTCGGTTTGACGGAACACAGGGGGTTCTTGTGGACGGCATGTACAATCGTGCTGTGGGCTTTGACATCATTTTTAGATTGTTGTTGAATCAAAAACAAAGCAATTTCAACATCGTGGAAACAGGCACACTGAGAACACCAGGTAACTGGATGGACGGACAAAGTGCCAGACTATTCACAGAGTTTGTGGACTTGTACGGCGGCCAAATGCGTAGTGTAGACATAGACAGTCAGGCTTGTGAAGCCGCACGTAATAGCATTGCAAGCACAAACTTTTCGGTTGCACTTAGTGACAGCGTGGCTTGGCTACAACAGCAAACTGACTTGGATCAAGTGGACTTGTTTTATCTGGACAGTTACGATGTTGATTGGAACGATGACACGGCCAGTGCCCAGCATCATTTAAATGAATTCTTAACAGTACAACCCAACATTCGTCCGGGTTGCGTGGTAGCAATTGACGACAACTCGCGCTGGGTCAACAACAATCGGCGCACCGGAAAAGGCAGTCGTATAGTTGACTATTTGTACGGTCAAGGCCATTTGCCCATTTACGACGAATATCAAATTATCTTTCAATTCTAATGTCAAAAAAGAATCCTGGGCGCATTGACTGTGCCTGCGTTATTCACGGATCAGGCTACAACTGGCGGTATGTAGAACACTTGTACAATATGTTGTGTCGCCATTTAACAGCAGAGGTACGCTTGCATGTTTATACAGAACATGATAGATCAGTACCGCCACACATGGTCAAACACATCCTAGAAGACTGGGGCATAAGCGGACCCAAGCGATCTTGGTGGTACAAAATGCAGTTGTTCAACCCTGAACACTTTGCGGGTAATATGTTATATTTTGATCTAGATGTAGTAATCGCAAATCAACTGAACTGGGTGCGTGAACTCAGTACAGATTATCTTTGGACCATTAGAGACTTTAGATATCTACAACGCAGAGATACCACTACAATGAATTCCAGCATGATGTGGTTCAATGTTGATCGGTTCGGTTGGATATGGGATCGGTTCTCGCAAGCAGATTTCAAAGCCACAATCAAAAGTTATCCCGGAGATCAAGACTACTTGGGGGCAGTACTAGACGTAAATCAACGACGATTTGCGGATGACTTTCGTTTTGAAAGTTTTCGTTGGCAGTGTCTTGATGGTGGATATGATTTTGCCAAACGACGACATCTCAAACCCGGCACCGGGGTAAAAATCAAGCCTGACACCAGTGTGGTAGTGTTCCACGGCAACCCAAAACCCGCAGATGTACACGACCCTTTAGTGCAACAACTGTGGCAATAAAAAGTAGTACTAGAGTAGTACTTGACCAATAATTCCCATTTTGCTATAATTACGGCATACAGAGCAAAAAGGAGAGCCAGATGGGCTACAGGATTATTGCAGATCGTTTTGAAACAGACCTTATGCGTCAAAAGTATGGTCCACGCAAGGGACTTGAAGGTCCGTTTAAATATGCAAGCGGTCGTGTGTTGTATTATGATCCTCGAGAAGGACGCTATTATGATCCCACCACAGACTTCTATCTCAGCCATGAGGAAATGGACGCAGAGCATGGCATTCTTGTGCAACGTCTTGTGGATTTCCAAAGGTAATACTTTTAGTGTAATTGACAACTAATCGGTCTTTTGCTATAATACACACATAAAGAAACAAAGGAAACATATGAATTTAAAACTCAAAGCCGCATTACAGACAGCAGGCATTCTTGTTGTAACTTCCACCATTGCAGTTGGTATACAACTTTTGTTTGCAACTTTAACTGCAAAAGAATTGACTAATCTACTTGCAATAGGAAGTATTACATTTTTGATATATTGCATGTATCAAGTAGTACTGAGTCGCTTGGAATATGAGCAAAAAGTTGATGAAATCACACAAAAGTAATACTTTTGTAGTACTTGACCATTTAATGGTCATTTGCTATAATATAAGCATAGACAGTTAATTTTAACCCGCACAAAAAGGAGCCAACTATGAGTGCAATTCGAGTTTTACGTGGTGTGTATCGCAATCAACCCGTGCAAGATGTTTCTTTTACTCTTGTAAAAGGATTTCAAACTGGTAAAAAAGGTGGATACGTCACAGTCCAAAATGAAGGACAGTTTCCCGGCTTTGCCCCTACAATCCGTATTACAGTTGACAACCCTTCAGATATAGAGTATACTAACGGCATGACAAAAGACAATACAGTACATTTTGAAAAATCAGTTCTTGTGACAGAATCTGACGAGGACGCGATGAATCGCATACGTGAGCGTTTTGACATTCTTACAGAAATGACCAAGGCCACTGTGAGCGGTGACATCCGTGCTATGATTGTGTCAGGCCCTCCGGGTGTTGGCAAGAGTTACGGTGTTGAGACAGAAATTGAAAAGGCATGTTTGTTTGACAAACTTGCAGGCAAACGTCTACGTGCTGAAGTTGTAAAAGGTTCGGCCACCCCAATCGGCTTGTTCCAAACACTTTACAAGTACTCAGATGAGAATTGTGTTATTGTGTTTGACGACTGTGATAGCATTTTGCTAGATGACGTGGCACTTAACCTGCTGAAAGGTGCCTTAGATTCCGGTAAGAAACGTGTTATCTCCTGGTTGAGTGAATCTAGTGCTTTGCGCCGTGAAGGTATCCCAGATCGATTCGAGTTCAAAGGTTCAGTAATCTTTATTACTAACTTGAAATTTGATCAAATGAAATCGCAAAAATTGCGTGATCACTTGGATGCATTGCAATCACGCTGTCACTATCTGGACTTGACCTTGGACACCATGCGTGATCGTTTGTTGCGTATTAAACAGATTGCCAAAGACGGTGTTCTGTTCCAAGACTATGAGTTTGAAGAGGCAGTGCAAGACGACATCATTGAGTTTATGCACACCAACAAAGAACGTCTACGTGAAGTATCTTTGCGTATGGCATTGAAGATTGCAGATTTGCGCAAGATGAGTGTGTTAAATTGGAAACGTTTAGCAGAAACAACTTGTATGAAGGTGGCATAATATGGCAGGCAAAGCAAAGAGTATCTACTTGACCATAACCCTTAAAGGTGAGTACAAAGCAATTTTTCGCAAGACGTTTTTTGATGCCAAAGCATACAATGAATACGTCAAGAGCGAAGAGTTCAAAACTAAATGGCCCGCTGAGCAATATGACTTGGTAAAGGAAACATACTGATGTACGAAGTGTATGAAGGTGACTTTTTGTTGTTTACAACAAGTGACATGGACGACGTAGAATACTACCGAATCGAAGGATATATTGTGCGCAAGATCAGCACACAAAATTGACCCTTTCCCTGGGCATTGGTTGGCTCCAGCCCAGGTTTTATAACAGGTACCCTTAAACAAGGTACCTGTTTTTTTATCTTAAATATACTATGCAAATCGTTTTTGCCAATAACGACGTTGTAGATTTAATTCTAGACTCAACCCCAGTTGCCGCTGTATACAGACAAATATACAAACATCTTCAATATGTGCCAGTGCCATTTCGTGACTGGGACAACCCTTTTTACCGCGAGCATTCAACACATCAGTATCGGGTTGAACAATTGGCGGCCTGTGCCAGTCGATTGGGTGTAGAGATCGATCAAGTCCTGTGTCATCAACAAGATCAAAGTTATCTTAATAGTATACACCGAATCTACGAAACCAATTATCACGGTGATCCCGCTTGGCTAGATTTTCACGAGCATATTCATTTATGTGAGAAAAGAGTCGAGGCAAATTTGAATTTTTTGCAGATTGATTATAGAGAAAAATCTGGCCAGTTAGAACGGCCGTTTGATCCTCAATGGATGCAAAGTGCCACCACACGAATCCGTGCAGGTGATGTGTTTGTGCGCTGGTCTGAATTGGGGAAATCTCCCTATTCCTATTGGAAAGATCAAGAGCCCGATGACACGTATCGCATGCACGAACTTGCCAAACCTTGGTTACGACTTAGACCAAAAATAATGGTGGCCCTGGATGACATGGATTTTTTGCAGGATATTGATGTAGAAGATTTTGAGTCTTGGTGGGCTCCGCGACAACTCACATGGTGTCAACACTGGAACATTCCCAATTGGACTGTGCATGATATTTTTGGTGTTGTGGTATTTGGCCGGGCACCAGATCACAACAAAATCACAGCACAATTAAAAAACAACCAAATGCCCTTGAAGGTACTGTTATAAATTTGCCTGCTTGGTTGCAAATCACCCACAAACCCTGTACAATAAACACAATGAAAAGATGCACAATACAAATCCGGGACGAAGTCAACATCAAGTTGGAGGGCTTGGATTTGGATGTGCGCAAGGCCTTGGTTAATGCTTTCAAATATGATGTGCCTTATGCCCGTTACCTGCCCGCAGTTAGACTGGGACGCTGGGATGGCAAGGTCAGTTACTTCCAATTGGGTGGTAGCACTTACACAAACTTACTGCCCGAGATTATTCCCATATTAGAAAAATTTGATTATGATATTGAACTAGATGATCAAAGAGATTATTCAACCACATTTGCGTTTGAACAGGTGCGTGAAGATTCGTTTGCACATATCAAATGGCCCAAAGGTCACCCTGCTGTTGGTCAACCCATCGTCATGCGGGACTATCAAGTTGATATTGTGAACAACTTCCTGGCCAATCCACAATGCCTGCAAGAAGTGGCCACAGGTGCAGGCAAAACAATCATGACAGCGGCACTATCAAATGCTGTCACACCGTATGGACGAAGCATTGTGATTGTGCCCAACAAGAGTCTTGTGACACAAACAGAAAAAGACTACATCAACATGGAGCAAGATGTGGGTGTGTTCTTTGGCGATAGAAAAGAGTATGGACGCACACATACCATTTGCACCTGGCAAAGTCTAAATGTCTTGTTAAAGAACACCAAGGCAGGCACAGGTGAAGTAACCATTGGTGAGTTCTTGGAAGGTGTGGTATGCGTTATTGTAGACGAGGTACACATGGCCAAAGCAGATGCACTCAAAACCTTGCTAACTGGCGTAATGGCTAGAGTGCCAATTCGCTGGGGGTTGACTGGAACTATACCCAAAGAGAAGTTTGAAAGTCAAGCATTGCTAGTAGGGCTTGGCCCTGTTATTGGACGCCTTAGTGCTAATGAACTGCAACAGCAAGGGGTATTGGCCAACTGTCATGTGAACATTGTGCAACTGGTGGATCACGTGGAGTATAAAGAGTATCAATCGGAACTTAAATACTTGCTTGAAGAGTCTGGCCGACTGGACACCATGGCTGATCTCATACGCCGAGTAAACGAAACAGGCAACACACTGGTACTTGTGGATAGAGTGGCCGCAGGCAACGCATTGGTAGAACGCCTGGGCGATCGTGCTGTGTTTGTAAGCGGTGCGACCAAAGCAAAAGATAGACAAGATGAATATGATGAAGTTGCAGACAGTGTTGATAAGATTATTGTGGCTACCTATGGTGTTGCCGCTGTGGGTATTAATATCCCTAGGATTTTTAATTTGGTTCTTATTGAACCCGGGAAAAGTTTTGTCCGTGTTATTCAAAGTATTGGACGAGGTATAAGAAAAGCTGAAGACAAAGATCATGTGCAAATTTGGGACATTACCAGTACCTGCAAGTTTGCCAAGCGGCACCTGACCAAACGCAAACAGTTCTACAAAGAAGCCAACTATCCATTCTCAGCAGAGAAACTGGAATGGATGAAGATAGCATAATGGGCACACAAATTTTTGAGCAACTTAAAAAACACATGCCCGAGCAAACTTCTGGTGTGTTTGTCGAGATTGGAAGTGACAGATTTGAAGGTAGTACAACAATACTGGCAAACTTGGCACAGGAACATGGAACCAAATTGATCTCGGTTGATTTGTCAGATGACGCTAAAACTAGATTACAAGACACCCTTGACAATGTTGAATTTGTGGTGCAACCAGGCAGTGCATGGGCCCGGGAGTTTGCGTCCAAGCACACAGATATTGCATTGGTATATCTGGACAATTTTGATTATACATATGACATAAGAGAAATTGCCACCCGCGATATAACCAAAAAGCAAATCGCTGAGTATGCTAGACAAGGAATTGAGATGAATAATGTCAATTGCCAAATTGAACACATGAAACAACTACTAGCATTACAATCATTGTTTCACACCAATACCATGGTAATGTTTGATGACACATACCAATTTAATGATTGTTGGATTGGTAAATGTGGACCTTGTGTGATTTACTTGCTGTCCCAAGGTTATGAAGTTCTGGAATGGACCACAGATTGTGGCGTGATCATGAAAAAAAGATCTTGACTTTTAGTTTTAAATCCTGTATTATAACAACATGCGAATATTAACACTAGACAACACCTACTACGATCTAAATCAACTGCCCGAAGAAGTTGATGACATGCGTTTTGCTATACTAGACAATTCGAATCCAGCAGACCCAGACTATCATTTTATTCCCTTGATCTTTTTAGAGTCGTTTAATGCGCCGGCCCTGGTGTTGCGTATAGGAACACAAACTCTCAAAATGCCCATGGACTGGCAGATACTGATAGGTGAACCCGACATTGGTGACTTGGAAGTGTTGCCGTTAACTTCGATTAATGATAGAGGCTTTAGAGTATTTCAATTCAATCCACTTAGCAGTTACAGACCCAGTTTCCCCGATATTGAGATACTAGATGTGTATCATGAAGTCAACTGGTATGCACCCAAACTCAAGAACGGTCAGATGTTGGCCGTGCCCATAAACGACGAACCCGAACCCGATTGTGTGTACTTTGTAAAAGATGTCAGCCGCAACTGCGAGATCGTGGACTACAACAAGGCTTGGTAATGGGACAACTCAAACCAGATGCAACATACATCTACGAGCGTGTGGGTAATGAAGTGTATGCTCGAGAGTCGGGTGCTGACCCTGCTGACCGTGTCCTAGTAGGTTATGGATATGATCCCATAACGGGTCACCAAATTGACTACGACTCAAGAACCCAAGATGGTAGACCCTTGCATGATCACATAATGGAAGACAAACTTTGGGGCGAAATTCGCCAGGCGGCAAGAACCAATCCTACTTTACAAGATGCACTAGAACATGCTATAATGATCTATAGACTAACTAAAACATGAGTGATAAACTGAACATTGCTAATGAGATGCGTATGTTTGACCGCAAGGCGAGAACATTCTACGATGACTTGACCCCAGAAGAAAAGAAAAAGTTTTCAAACTATCTCATGATACGTTGGGGCTCGGCGGTGGAAGGTTCACGTGAACTGCAAGAGTTTTATGTGATTGCCTGCAACGAGCGACTGAATAAACACTTTTTCAACGTGGGTAAGCACCCTAAATTACAATGGCTCATGGCCACAAGTGTGAGTCCCGGATTGGGAACACCACGTCATCCCTGGATCGCGCCCCGAAAGAAAGAAGCCGGACTCAGTGCCAAACGCAAGGCCTTGATGGCCATGTATCCCACATATAAAGATGACGAAATAGATGTCATGGCACAGATCACAACCCAAAAAGAAATAGATGCATACAATCGATCCGCAGGCGCTGATAAAAAATGACATTCACGTGTGAGTATTGCAAAAAAACATTCATGAAAGAATCATCCATGTTGGTGCATTCTTGTGAGCCCAAGCGTAGGCGTTTGGCGAAGCATGAAGCAGGTGTGCGTATGGGTTTTCAAGCCTACATCCGGTTCTATGAAACCATGCAAGGCTCGGCCAAAAACAAAACACACGATGACTTTTGTGACTCACCATACTATAGAGCATTTGTCAAGTTTGGAAACTATTGTGTAAACACTCATGTGATTGCACCCCCACGTTTCATGACCTGGTTGCTCAAAGCACAAAAAAAGATTGATCACTGGTGTAGTGACAATGTGTACACAGAGTACTTGATAGAATACTTGCGTGTGGAAGCAGTAGACGATGCCTTGGCTCGGGCAATAGAACACAGCATACGTTGGGCAGAGGAAACAGGCAATCCCCCACATGACTGGATGCGCTATGGCAATACCAATGCCTTGTGCTATGCTATCACAGCAGGACGCATAAGTCCTTGGATAATCTACAATTCAGAGTCGGGACAAAAGTTTCTAAGTGAACTGAGCACAGAACAAGTGGCCATGGTATGGCACTACATTGATTCGGACGCTTGGCAAAAAAAGTTTACCAACTACCCAGCGGATCAAGAGTATGTGAAAGATATATTGAACAAGGCAGGATGGTAATGAGCGCAGATATAGATTTAGATTTTGCGAATCGCGAGGACGTACTGAAACTGATTGAACACATTCCTGCACGACAAAGTAATGGTAGGAAACACAATTCGGGTATTTATGTAACAGACATACCTCGAGATCCTGTAGCAGGTTGTGCGTCACTAGATTCTGAAACTGCCGAATCTCGTGGATACTTCAAACTGGACTTCTTGAATATGAGTGTGTATCAGTTGATTCGTGATCCTGCACATTATGAAGCCATGCTCACAGCAACACCGCCTTGGGAACGACTATGGACTGATCGGGCCTGGGCCGGTCAACTGGTACACGTGGGCAACTATACAGACTTGCTCAAAACAATGCGACCAGATTCAATACCCAGGATGGCGGCCTTTATCAGTATTATTCGTCCGGGCAAGGCACATTTACAAACACGCCCGTGGACAGAAGTATTTGCGTCAGTATGGGACGGGGACGACTCACAAGGCTATACTTTTAAGAAGGCGCATGCAATCAGTTATGCGGCCTTGGTAGCACTACACATGAATTTGCTGGACTCTGGGCAGTAAAATTTCTTTAGCAAAACGTTGATGCATTTTGTCTCTAGGATGTGCATCACCATTGGATTGGCTATTCCAAGCAAATTCTCCAATGCAATCTCGGCTATCGTTAACAAACACCCAGTTACTAAAATCAAAGTTTTTAAATATCGGTTGATCTTGACATAACCAACCTAGGTTGTATTCACCTACAGATATATCAGGGTATTGCTTGGTAGTGTCCCAGTAGTTAATAAAACTGGTAAACAAGAACTTGTAGCCGCGTTGTTTGAGATAAGATTCTAACAGTATAAAATACCTTAAACTTTTCATGCAAAGATCCATGGGATCAACAATTTTGTATAGATTATCAAATATGTTTTTGCTGACAGCGGCATAGGTCCAACCTCCACCTTGACCTCCGCTGTTGATCCAATGACCAATGCTGTCGGTTTTACAACATGAGTAATCACCAAACTTGATATGATTGTACCAATCTTTGCTCATGGGAACATCAATTCGAGTGGGTCCGGACCACATCACGGCCACCAGGGTTTGAGTTGGATCAAAACTGTTGGCTTCAAGATAATTGATTGTGCTGTGGCAAATATATTCATTGCCCGCACCCGAACTGGCCAAGTTCACGTGATGATCTACTGCAAGATCCTGTGCCAAATATGTTGCCCAGGTTTTTGTTACATGGTCGGGATTTTTAATATATTCAGTGAACGAGCATCCGTTGGCAATGAAATTTCGGATCAATCCATTCTCCGTACAAGAGTAATTGATTTACGTTTGCTTTTCTTGCGTACTATGTCCAGCAGACTGCAAGCAGGACCGTGTAGAATTTCTAGATCTTTGTTGACAAAAGTTCGCAGGGTATAGCGGAACTGTTCCCAGTCTTTGCGCAAAAAAATGTTTATGGGGATTGATCTATTGCTTTCCCACCACCAAGTGCTGGCTAGTTCTAGAAACAGCATTTTGGCTTGTTGATCAGTAACGGCCCCGAAGTCGTAGATAGTTGTAACAATATCGTCCCTGTTCTGCACCACTCCCACATATTCTGCATTGGCGTAAACGCACAATGTTATGAAGGGATATTTTTCTGTCAACTTTTCAAAGATATTATTACCCATAAATACTTATTGAGGATCCTATGTATTCAACCACCGTTTACTTATACCAACAAATCGTCCGGGTACTTTTGATAGACACCAGTGGCGGATATTTTACAGCGAGGTACGACCCAGTGTACGCAAAACAACTAACAATCAACAAGGGAGTGGACAATGTTCTGCTCTTTGAATTTATCAATCAAGACCAAAAGCCGGTGAATATTGCAGGCTCTAGTTTTGTTTTCCGTGTGGTAAATCAAACAGGAGATGAACTCCTGGTCACCAAGCCCATGGACATCTTGAGTTCTTCCCTGGGCAGAGTCAAAGTAGTGCTCAGTACAGAAGATACTATCAATATACAGGCACAACCTGCCAGTTATAGCATACAACGCACAGCAGGCGACTATGTGCAGGCCGCTTATACAGATGCAAACAGCCAGGCCAGAGCAGACTGCAACATTGTGGATAGTGTATTGCCACAACACATACCAGCCGCGGTTTGCACAGTGCCTGACATGTACGGCAAGAACAACTACTTTGGCGTGGGTCCAACTCAATGGCCAGATTGGGCGCTGACACCACAGCCAATCAATGCCATCCAATCAACTGAATTCTACAGCAGTTTCATGCCCACCAATGGTTCAAGTTTGACCACAGTCAAGTATGACTTGGTGGGATACACAGGTACAGTCAAAATACAAGCCGCCCAGAACTATGAATCAGTTTGGTACAATGTGACAGAGTCAAGACAATACCTATGCGACACTGTGAGTGATTATCTTAACGTAGTTGGTTTCCATCCCTTGTTACGCCTGGCATTCAACAACTCAATTGGCTATGGTGCCGCAGGCACTGTACAAGTTACAGATACTGTGGTAACTTCAGTGAGCATTACCAATCCCGGAGTGTACTATGTGGCACCACCCCTGATTGAAATTTTGGGCGACGGTTCTGGTGCAACTGCCACCTGTACGATTGATCCCAACGGCGGTGTGGCCGGTGTCACCATCACCAATGGCGGATCAGGATATTTGCCAGTTCAATTCCAAAGCAACGTAAGTGCCACTGCACTATTCACAAACGGACGAGTACAAAACGTTCAATATCGTTGATCTAGTGCGATAAATCTGTTATACTCAACAGATGCTAGACATCCTTGCTTATCTACCTGCAAAAAGACGACCCAGCCCCCAAGGCTGGCTGAGTTTTAATGCTGTATGTTGCACTCACAATGGTAACAGCCCGGACCGACGTGGACGTGGTGGTATCAAAGCAACCGACCAAGGCTGGAGTTATCACTGTTTCAATTGTAGTTACACAGCCAGTTTCATTCTAGGACGCACAGTTGGTTTCAAAGCCCGTAGGTTATTGTCATGGATGGGTGTACCAGACAATGAAATTGAAATGCTCAATCTTGAAAGTTTGCGGCATCGTAGCATACACGGTATACTAGAAGATAGACAACGTGTGTTCAATACACTTAGTGCTATTGAATTTGAAGAGTCGGATGATTTTCCACCTTTCTCAGAAGTGGTTACACCAGAGTTTCCTTACTACTGGAACTACATCCAAAAACGCGGTGTGCCAGAAGACTTTCCTATAATGACTTCGATCAAGAATGATGGTATTCATTGGGTTAGGCCGTTTGTGTTAGTTCCGTTCACATACGACAATCGAGTGGTGGGCTGGACTGCCAGATTTTTAGATGACAAACAGCCCAAGTACATCAATCACTCACAACCGGGCTATGTATTTGGTACAGATTTACAACATGCCAACTGGCAACATGTGTTGGTCATGGAAGGCATTTTTGATGCACTTTCAATTGGTGGACTTGCAGTGATGCACAATACCATCAGTGACAGCCAAGCAAGATTGATACGCAGTCTTGGACGTGAAATAACTGTGGTGCCTGATCAAGATACAGCAGGTGTGGAGTTGATTGAACGTGCTGTGGAACTGGGCTGGGCAGTGAGCATACCTGAGTGGCCTGCGGGTTGCAAAGATGTCAATGATGCTGTGATAAAACTAGGACGATTAGGAGCCTTGCTAACTATTATGTCAGCAAGAGAAACTAGTAAAATTAAAATAGAGATGAGGAAAAAACAACTTGTTAAAAGAATACGGACTTGATGTCCAACGACTATTTCTAGAGATGATGTTGGAAGACGCAACAAGTTATGTGCGTGTTCAAAATATCTATAACCCACAGAACTTTGACCGGAGTCTGAGACCCGCGGCTGAGTTCATCAAAGAACACTCAGACAAACACAAGACCATGCCCGACAGGCAGCAGATTTCAGCAACCACAGGCGTTCGACTTGCACCAGTGCCAGATCTAAACGAAGGCCACTTTGACTGGTTCATGGGCGAGTTCGAAGCATTTACTCGACGCCAAGAACTTGAACGTGCTATTTTGAAGTCAGCAGACTTGCTGGAGAAAGGCGAATTTGAACCAGTAGAAAAACTCATCAAAGATGCAGTACAGATATCACTTACCAAAGACATGGGCACAGATTACTTTGCTGACCCCAAGGCTCGCATTGAAAAATACTTCAACTCGGGCGGGCAAGTAAGCACAGGATGGCCACAACTGGACAGATTGTTGTATGGTGGATTCAGTCGTGGTGAACTAAACATCTTTGCCGGGGGATCAGGTTCAGGCAAGTCACTTGTGATGATGAACATTGCACTGAACTGGCTACAGCAAGGACTTAGTGGAGTGTATATCACATTAGAACTGAGTGAAGAACTAACAAGTTTGAGAACTGATGCTATGTTAACAAACATGAGCACCAAGGACATTCGCCGGGACATGGACACAACTGAACTCAAGGTCAAGCTAGTGGCCAAGAAGTCGGGTAACTATCAAGTGAAAGGCTTGCCAGCACAAAGCAACATCAATGACATTCGTGCATATTTGAAAGAGTATCAAATTCAAACAGGCAAGCGGGTAGACTTTGTAATGATTGACTATTTGGACTTGCTGATGCCGGTCAGTGCCAAAGTTTCGCCCAATGACTTGTTTGTGAAAGACAAGTATGTGTCAGAGGAATTGCGTAACTTGGCCAAAGAACTAGCAGTACTCATGGTTACTGCTAGTCAGTTGAATAGATCCGCGGTAGAGGAAATTGAATTTGATCACTCGCACATTTCAGGTGGTATTTCAAAGATCAATACTGCTGACAACGTGTTTGGTATCTTTACATCACGTGCCATGAAAGAGCGTGGCAAGTATCAGATACAATGTATGAAGTCACGTAGTAGTACTGGCGTGGGACAAAAGATTGATTTGGAATACAATATTGAAACCATGCGCATTACTGATGAAGGCGGAGACGAAGGCACCGGCTACAACAAGCCACAAAGTTCAATCATGGACTCAATCAAAGCACGGAGTCAAGTAAAACCAGCAGAGGGAGAAACTGACTCACCACCCTGGGAACGGGCAAAACCTCGAGAAGACTTTGATTTAGAAGCACCCAAGGTCACAGCAGATGTTCAAAGTGCAAAACTAAAACAACTGCTGGGACAAATTAAATCAAATTAAGAAATTGCACCTTTGATCACAGCATAACGCAACACAATAGCTTCGCCAAGTGAGCCTGAAGTTGCATTGCGAACATAAACAGTGGCCGAGCCTGCGCCACAAGCGGCAGTAAAAGTATAAGAACCAATAGTGCCTCCACTCACATGATTGATCACTAACACGTCAGTTGATGAGATTGTACTGTTTGTAAAAGTAAAACTCACAATGGTTGCGGCTGCCAAAGACGCATTGTTCATGGTGATTTGTCCACTGGGCTTGTTCAACGTAACACCTGTGGCTTTGTTGGTGGCTTGTGTCACAGTACCACCACCGCCAGCGACATATCCAAATGGATTGGTATAAGCAGTAAGAGCACGATTCAAATCATAGATGGCAATTGTGGTACCTGAATCCACACTACTGAATGCAAATCTGTAGGTACCAGTGGCACCAAACGTAATAACGTTGGCCGCATATCCTTGTATGCCACTTGTGCCCACGCTGACTGCGACAGGCAGTGTAACTGTATAAGCAGTATTGGTCACATAAATGTCAACGTAAACAATACCTTCATCACCTGCGGCGGGCCAGTTAGAGAAACTCAGACTGATATTGGCAGTGGGTGCAACCAGTTGGTACTGTGCGGCTGAATAATCAATAGCAATAGCACCTGCTGTGGCAGTTTGTTGCAGATAAGTGTAACTTACATCATTTAATTTAACGGCGTATATTAAGTTGTCGGCCATGTTGTTGTCAAGAGTGGTACCTGTCAGCGCGGCTTTAAAAACGCCTTTGTTTTCCAAGTCAGTGATTTCTGTTGCGGCCACCTGAAAATTGGTTTTGATATTGGTAAAATTGTCTCTAAAGCCCTGTGTGTTGTTGGGCTGGCCTGCAACGGGGTATTGGCCGTCTATGTTGTTGGGGTTGATTTGACTTGTCATGGGAGATCCTGTATAGTAGATATTTATTAAGACTTGTAATGCACTAAATAATCCAAAGGCCCAGATCGAATGCAGAAAAAAACACGAAGTTTGCTGGAAGAACTAGATTCAATGTATGTGGAGCGAGATCGCAGACTCATAATTGAAACTCGTGCTGACAGCGTGATTGCCAGTGCCATACGCCTGATTGAATCAATTGAATCAGAGTTTGGCGCAGAGCAAGCAGACAACCTCACAAGAAAACTGCTCAATGCCATCCGCACCAAAGATGCCGGCAAGTTTTCGCGATCTGTCAGGAGAACCCATGCAGATTCATGAAATAACACGCAGACCCCTTAACGAACTTACCAACATGCCAACCGCGACGGGAGCCACTCCCATGAAGGTGACTTACGGTCCAGGCATGGCCAAGCCAGCGGCCACAACAACTGCGGCACCCGCCGCAACTGCAACTGCCACCAGCGGGTCTGCACCTGCTGTGGCTGCACCTGCCACTGCCGCACCTGCTACCAGTGGATCAGCAGGGAGACTTGGCAACATGGCCAGTGCTGTTTCAAACACCCTTCCTGGAAAAGTTGTGGGTGGTGCGGCAAACTTAGTGGGCGGAGTGGCAGGTGCTCTGGGCAAAAGTCTAATGAGCAAAGCATTTGGTGGTGTGGATGTTATGGGCAACAAAACTGGCGCAGTTATG
>Ga0209400_1001566_pt1 | contig 18195 bp, 15 predicted proteins | sample M_130807_EF_Meta_FD_187313 | JGI IMG/M metagenome (GOLD analysis project Ga0209400, IMG submission 187313) | Freshwater microbial communities from Lake Montjoie, Canada to study carbon cycling - M_130807_EF_MetaG (SPAdes) (version 2) | ecosystem: Environmental > Aquatic > Freshwater > Lake... | reverse complement strand
TGACTTTGCTAGAGGAAGCCTTAAGCAAGAGCCCTTTAAGATTGCACGCAAAGATCAATCTGCGATTCATGCTGCCATTACGATTTGTTATGAGGACGTATTTGGTGGCGAGCTAGCTTCTCGCATTCAGAATAGTCAAGTGCCTGTTAACTTGCTGATTAATATGACCAACCTTGCCTGGTTTGGACAATCACAAGCCCCCACACAGCAATTACGCCTATCCCAGATGCGCTCACTTGAAACAGGTCTGCCAGCCTTACGCGCTACTAACACTGGCATTACCGCAGTGTTGGGTGCCGATGGCAAGATACTTGCAGCCCTCCCCGAATTTACTCAAGTAAGTTTAAGCACCCAAGTCCAGCCATACGCAGGTAAAACGCCTTATGTTATTTGGGGTAATTTGCCAATTTTGAGCATTTCCTGCCTCCTGCTGATCTGGGGCCTGATTCGTCATCGACGTTTTTAGTCATTTTTAACTCTAGCCCCTGCTAGCCATGTAAAATCAATGGCTTAGCCAGGTTAATCATGCTTACCTTTCAGCAAATCATTCTCAAACTTCAAGATTATTGGGACCAACAAGGTTGCGCCCTATTGCAGCCCATCGACCTTGAGGTTGGCGCAGGCACATCGCATACCGCAACTTTTCTTCGCGCTATCGGTCCAGAGCCTTGGAAAGCAGCTTATGTACAACCATCCCGCCGACCCAAAGATGGTCGCTATGGTGAGAATCCAAACCGCCTACAGCATTACTACCAATATCAAGTTGTTCTAAAGCCGGCCCCTGAAAATATTCTTGAGCTCTACCTTGGATCACTAGCCGCATTGGGTCTTGATCTCAAAGAAAATGATGTCCGTTTTGTAGAAGACGATTGGGAGAATCCCACTCTAGGCGCTTGGGGTTTAGGTTGGGAGGTTTGGTTAAACGGCATGGAAGTGACTCAGTTCACTTATTTCCAACAAGTAGGTGGCTTAGATTGCAAGCCCGTGCTTGGCGAAATTACTTACGGCATCGAACGTTTGGCTATGTATATCCAAAATTGCTCAAATGTTTATGATCTCGTTTGGGCGGATGGTATTTCTTATGGTGATGTGTACCACCAAAATGAAGTGGAGCAATCTTGCTATAACTTTGAACACTCAAATACTGAATTTCTATTTGCAAACTTTGCAAATTATGAGCGTGAAGCAAAACGCTTGATGGAAGTACCACTTGCTCTGCCGGCCTATGAGATGATTCTGAAGGCGGCGCATACCTTCAATTTGCTAGATGCACGTGGTGCCATTTCTGTTACTGAACGTGCAGCCTACATTGGCCGTATTCGCAACCTTTCTCGCTCAGTAGCTCAAGCTTATTTTGAGTCTCGTGAAAAGCTAGGCTTCCCAATGTGTCAACGCCAAGCTAAGGCTTAGGCATTCATATCCCAGCAATCTATTTATGAGCATAACTAATTCACCTTCTCAGTCTGCTACTTTATTAATTGAAGTATTCACCGAAGAATTGCCTCCTAAGTCATTACGTCGCTTAGGCGATGCTTTTAGCGATGGCATCTTTGCTACTTTAAAGTCTGCTGGCTTAGCAAACGAAGCGTCGCAAGCGACTAGCTTTGCTACACCACGTCGCCTGGCTGTTCAAATCAGCAATGTGCTTGATCAAGCGCCCGACTATCCAGTACGTGAAAAACTATTGCCAACCAGCATTGCTTTCGATGCTCAAGGAAAAGCAACGCCACCCTTACTAAAAAAATTAGGTGCACTTGGTTATGGTGAGATTGATATCGCTACTCTTGAGAAATCTGGTGAAGGTAAAAATGAAGCGCTCTACCTTAACGTGATTGCCAAGGGTGCGGTGCTAGAACACACTGCACAAACAGCGCTTGAGCAAACACTTAGTAAATTGCCGATTGCTAAAATGATGCACTATCAAGTGCTACAGAGAGATGGTCAATTAGCTGATGTTCAATTTGCACGGCCAGCGCACCGCATTATTGCTTTGCACGGCAGTAAAACTCTGAACATTAGTGCCTTAGGTATTGATGCGGGTAACCAAACAGAGGGGCATCGTTTCCTTGCGCCTGGCAATGTCACTATAGTTACTGCAGATAATTATGAAAATGAGCTGCAAACCAAAGCCAAGGTAGTTCCTAGTTTTAATCAGCGTAGAGCACAAATTGAAACAGCGCTCTTAAAAGCAGCCGGTAGTGATCTTGTATTGATGCCTGATAGCTTATTGGATGAAGTGACTGCTCTGGTTGAATGGCCAGCCATTTACGAGTGTCACTTTGATCAAGAATTCTTGGAAGTGCCACAAGAATGCTTAATTCTCACTATGCAAACTAATCAAAAATACTTTGCATTGACCGATCAGCAAGGGAAATTACGTAATCGCTTCTTAATTGTTTCTAATATTGAAACGAACAAACCAGACGCCATTATTTCTGGCAATGAACGAGTTATACGTCCGCGCCTTGCGGATGCCCGCTTCTTTTTCCAACAAGATCAAAAACGTTCTTTAGCTTCCCGTATTGATGATCTTGGCAAGGTGGTTTATCACAATCAATTAGGCAGCCAGCTAGAGCGCATTAAGCGTGTTCAAGGTCTTGCTGTAGGCATCGCGAAAAAACTTCATGCTGATCAAAATCTAGCAAGTCGTGCTGCGGAGATTGCCAAGACTGACTTATTAACTGATATGGTTGGCGAGTTCCCGGAACTACAAGGCATCATGGGCAGCTACTATGCAGCACATGATGGTGAAAATTCTGAGGTCGCTGTCGCATGTAGCGAGCACTATATGCCACGCTTTGCAGGCGATACATTGCCACAAACCCAGACCGGTACGATTCTAGCCATTGCCGATAAGCTTGAAACCCTCGTTGGTATTTGGGGTGTTGGACTGGCGCCCACTGGCGATAAAGATCCCTATGCGCTGCGTCGTCATGCTTTAGGTATTTGCCGTCTACTCTTGGAAAAGAATCTCTCTTTGGGTTTGCCTGAGTTAATTGAGTTGGCTCGTACACAGTTCCCGCAAAAAGATGTCCAAGCAAAAGCAAATTCCGCTAATATTTATGAATTCATCATTGATCGTCTGCGTGCTTATCTCCGCGATCAGTCTGTCGCTGGAAAATCATTTACCAGCGCTGAAATTGATGCTGTTCTTAGCCAAGAGCCCGCACAAATTAATGACTTGATTCAACGTTTAACTGCCTTACGTGAATTTAATGTTTTGCCTGAAGCAGCTCAACTTGCTGCCGCAAATAAACGGATTAGCAATATTCTGAAGAAAACAACCACCCCAATTCCAGCAAGTTGCTCTAGTAAGTTATTGCAAATTCCTGCGGAAGCTAGCCTATACAAAGCTTTGGAAAGCATTACCCCTGCGCTCAATGCCGCTTATGAAAAGCGTCAATTTGTTGAACTCTTAAAAAGTCTAGTTGCCCTGAGCGTACCGATTGACCAGTTCTTTGCTGACGTAATGGTGATGGATCCTAATCCAGAGTTGCGCGATAACCGCCTAGCTCTTCTGCAACAACTTCACCAGAAAATGAATCTTATTGCCGATCTCGGCAAATTAGCATGAGTCTGAGCTCTTCCAAACTCATTATTCTTGATCGTGATGGCGTGATCAATGAAGATCGTGATGATTATGTGAAATCTGTTGATGAATGGATTCCACTACCAGGAAGCTTAGAGGCAATAGCATTACTAAATCAAGCAGGCTACCAAATAGCTATTGCCACTAACCAATCTGGTTTATCTAGAGGTTATTTTGCGATTAATGATTTACATGCAATGCATAGCAAGATGGATAAGCTGCTGCAGCCATTGGGCGGTCACATTGATAGCATATTTTTTTGTCCGCATGTAGATTCTCATGGCTGTGATTGCCGTAAGCCTGCGCCTGGACTCATTAAAGAGATTGCCTTACGTTATAAAAAATTGGACAGTGCTCAGCCACTCTTGGAGGTACCTATTGTTGGCGATTCTTTGCGCGATCTACAAGCCGGTATTGTCCTGGGCGCTTCTCCCCATTTGGTTCTCACTGGCAAAGGTCAAAAGACTATAGATCAGGGCAACTTACCCGAAGGTACACAGATTCATGCCAATCTGATGGCATTTGCAAAAGCACTCTTAGAAGGCAAGGCTTAGAGACAGAATGATCTATTTACGCTCTACCCTCTTTGCTTTATTTCTACTTATCTTTACCCCGATTTGGTCAGTGTTATGCATACTAGCATTTCCTTTTTTGAGTCCAGAAAACCGCTATAGCTTTATAGGACTTTGGAATAAAGTAGTCATTTGGCTTTTGTGGCATCTATGTGATATCCGCTATGAAATTCGAGGTATGGAGCATATGCGTGCACACCTAGATCAACCAGTCGTCATTTTGAGTAAGCATCAGTCTGCTTATGAAACTATTGCTTATATTGCCCTTCTTCCCAAACAGCTTTGCTTCGTCTTCAAACGCGAGTTATTGTGGATTCCATTTTTCGGCTGGGCTTTAGCTTTACTCAAGATGATTCACATTAACCGTGCAAATAAACAAACTGCAGCACTCTCAGTCGCTAGCCAAGGTCGCAAACGCCTTAGTGAAGGCAAGTGGATTATGCTATTCCCAGAAGGCACCAGAACACCGAGAGGCTCAACTAAACCTTATCGCAAAGGCGGTGCGCGTCTTGCAAGCGCCACAGGTGCATTAGTCATACCTATTGCACATAATGCTGGCAATTTCTGGTCGAAGAACAGCTTTTTAAAGCGCCCTGGTACGGTGATCTTTTCGATTGGCCCAGCAATTGCTTCTGCAGGCAAATCAGGCGAAGAATTACAACAAGAGGTTGAGGGTTGGATCGAATCTGAAATGCGGATAATTGATCCAAGCGCCTATAAATAAGAATTTTTAAGAGGCTAAAACTTTAGCCCACTCAATATAGCGCTCGACTGGAATATCCTGCGCCCTAGCTTTTAATTCAAGCTCGGTCAAATTCAATCTCCCTGCAAACGCTTGTAAATTAGTACGCAGCATTTTTCTCCTTTGAGAAAAAGCTGCAGCAACTACCTGCTCTAAAGCGCTCCACTGAGTATTACTCAAATTAAAATCTTTGCGTGGAATCATGCGAACTACCGCGGAGTTCACTTTTGGCTTTGGCTCGAAGGCTTCAGGCGGCACCTCCAGGACAAGCTCCATATCGTAGCGAGCTTGAAGCATCACAGACAATCTGCTGAAATCAGAGCTTCCTGCCTTTGCTACCATCCGCTCTACGACTTCAGCTTGCAACATAAAAATTTGCTCGTCTATGTGTGAGGCGGCTGAAACAAGGTGGAACAATAATGGCGAAGAAATGTTGTAAGGTAAATTACCCACTACTTTACAGAACCCTTTTTTATTAGAGCGATTCTTAGCCCACTCTAAAAAATTAAACTGCAAGGCATCTCCTTCAATGACTATTAAGCCATTGAGGTTTTGTTCCTTCCAATAAGCCACTAAGTCACGGTCAATTTCAAGAAGATCGAGTTGATCGAGATTTCTGAGTAAGGGCATGGTTAAAGCGCCAAGCCCAGGACCAATCTCAATCATATGCATATCTGAGCCAGGATTGATTAAAGCTACGATCGAATAAATAATCCCGTCATCTTGTAAAAAATTCTGCCCAAAACGTTTACGTGCATGATGCATTGCTTAGCTGATTTTTCTTTTATTGAGAGCAAGTATATAAGCTAAACGAAGAGCTTCAAGCATACTGCCAGAATCAGCAATTCCTTTGCCAGCAATATCTAATGCAGTTCCATGGTCTACTGAGGTACGAATAATTGGCAGGCCTAAAGTAACATTTACACCACCACCAAAGGTAACAAATTTAAACGGGGCCAATCCCTGATCGTGATACATCGCTATAAATGCATCAACATGCTCTAGTACAGCGGCATCAAACATGGTGTCCCCAGGATACGGTCCGGAAACACTAATCCCCTGCTGTTTAGCGGCCTCAATTGCAGGCGCAATCATCTCAATTTCTTCACGCCCCAAATAACCTGATTCTCCAGCATGCGGATTTAAGCCAGCAACCCGAATCACTGGCTTTGCAATAGCAAACTTTGTACGCAAATCTTGATTTACGATTTGAATTGTTTCAAGCAAAAGCTCGTAACTTAGGGATGCAGAAACTTCTTTTAAAGGAAGGTGGGTACTTACCAGAGCTACTCTTAAGTCCCTCTGGGATTTAATCCCTAAAAAACCAGCTGGTAGTGGAGCGCATAGCATCATGACCACATGCTGTGTGTTGCAGCGTTGCGCCAAATACTCAGTATGTCCAGTAAAGGGAATACCTGCACTATTGATCAAGCTCTTCTGAACGGGCGCAGTAACCATTGCATCAAACTCTCCTTGAATACAAGCATCACTTGCTTGATCTAGAAGGTTGAGCACGTATTGCGCATTAGCTGGATTTAGCACCCCCGATACTGCAGTTGATGCGAGAGGAGTTGACTCGATCTTAAGTTGATCTGATACATTTAGATTTATTTTTAGAGAATCTTTAAATAAGATCGCATCGCCCAATAAAGTAATCCGCACATTAGGCTGCTCGCTCAAAAAATCCCTTGCTGCGGCCAAAGAAACTTCAGGTCCAACACCGGCTGGATCACCAGTGGTAATTACCAGCTTAACGAGGTGAGGCGCTGGCTGAATCATCTACGTTCAAGATTTTTACAGTTGCGGTATCACGTAATTCACGAATCCAATCCTGATAAGCCTGCTCGAATTTTCTTTCTCGGATTGCTGCACGAGCAAACTCGCGCTGCTTTTCTACAGTCAACTGAACTTCACGACGCTCTAGCACCTGAATCAAGTGCCAACCGAATTCAGATTTAACCGGATTACTGACCTCACCAATTTGTAGTCGATTCATCGCCTGCTCAAAGGCAGGTACCAAGTCTCCAGGACCCATCCAGCCTAAATTACCGCCATTTGGAGCCGATCCATCCTCAGAATATTTTTTAGCTAGTTCAGCAAAATCAGATGTCTTAGCGCGCACTTGATCGCGATAGCCCTGTAAACGTCTTTCAACATCTTGATCGGTTAAACCAGTTCTATTTTTTACCAAAATATGACGCGCCAGTGTTTGAGTAATAGGAATATTTTGGGGTGTTGTGGATACGGGCTCTTGCGTTGTAGCTTGCTGAGTAGGAGCCGTACTAATAGCGCGACGATCTAAAACCTTCAGAACGTGATATCCCGCTGGACTCTTAACAACAGCATTGGCGACTTGTCCGCCGCCAGTATTCCGAATAGCCTCATAGAATAATTGTGGCAAGCGATCAGGAGTACGGTAACCAAAATCCTGAAATTTGATTTTAGGATTTTCTTTTGCTGCGACAGCGCCCAGCTGTAAAAAATCTACATCGCCCTTTGCATCGCGCAGCAATGCCTCAGCCTGCTTCTTTGCCTCGGCTTGCGTACTTGCGCCAGCACCTGCATCCACCGGAATAAAAATCTGTGCAATATCAATTTCTTCAGGACCTCCTTTTGCTGCAGGCGCAGAACGCTGTTCGCCGCCTCCAGTCATAGCCCGCATGCGATCGGCAATAAAATTATCGATCTCAGCATCTGAAATCTTGATTTTAGTTTCTACTGCACGCTCCCGATAGCGACTAACAATAATCTCATCACGCAAGGTTTCTTTGTAACGCTCAAATGATATACCTGTAGCAATAACTTTGGATCTGAACTCGGCAATACTCAATTTATTTTTATCGGCGATGTCGCCGATAATTTTATTTAGCTCTTTATTGGTGACTAATACTCCTTCTTGTTCGGCATTTTGTAATTGAATTTTTTCAACAATGAGACGATCTAAAACAAGTTGTCGCAAACTAGCGGCATCAGGTAACTTCGCGCCCTGCTTCTGAAGAGCGGTAATTCGATCGTCGATTTCCTTACGAGTTACATAGCCTGTATTCACTACTGCAGCAACGCCGTCAATGTTACGAATCTTATTATCAGTAGCATTGCCAGCTTTAGGAGTGTCTTGAGAGCAGACAACACCTGGAAATGAAACAATGCCTAAAAGAAAAATGGCAGTTACGCTCTGTTTCAGTCGATTCCTACAAAGCATCATCGATAGCTCTCATATATTGAAGGTGGAATAGGCTTTGAGTTAGGTATATATCCAGGCACATTTAGCTTCATGATATCAACTGGATTGCTACCAGCGCTAGCAAATCCCCTAAATTCTATTTGGAAGAGTATTTGGGTGGTAGTAATCTGTGAGGTATTCAACATTTGTGAATATACGCTCCGGAAGGTCCAACAATCCCGAGTCCACTCTAAGCCAATCAGAGTATTTAATGTTTTAGTTGTCAAGGCATCATAGCCCCAACGACCCAATACAGATACTTCGCGCGAGAGTGGCCACTGTCCGGAGATGTTGTACTGATCAGTGGTAGTTGAAGATGGAGTAAAGGTTTGATTATTTTGCACTGATGCTTGGACTGGCGGCGACCAAACGTTACGGTATCCAAAATTCAAACTTCTGCCAGGAGTAGGCCGCCAACTTCCCCCCACTGTAGTTTGTACAAAGCGATTCAGCTGGGTGTTGTACTGACCAAACATATCAGCGCTAAAGTTACCCAGCAAGCGGACAGAGCCTGATCCCAAAGTATCAGAGTAAGTCGTGGGATTAGTAATATTGCCGTTTAGGCCAACTTTTTGGCCGGTGAGTTGCTGTTGTTGTGCCAGAGTTACGTTAGCTCGCTCAACACCAGTATTGGCTTCAATCATCCTACTAGTCATACCCAGCGTTGCCGTATTTCTGTCAGCTATACGATCATTACCAATAAATGTATTTTCAGCAAAGATCTGAGATACACCAAAGCCCGCATCTGCGGTATCGAAAATTGGTGTCTGCGCCTGACTTTGGTATGGCGTATACACATAAAATGCTCTCGGCTCCATAGTAAGCAACATGTCGCGCCCAAAGAATCCTTTCAGCTCGGCAGCATCCCTCTCAAATGCCATACCCGAGTCCAAGCTAAATGTAGGAATGGTGAAACCTTGAACTGGGGCTACCCCTACAGTATTAAATGGAGTTGCGTTGTAGCTATTTGACTGGAAGCTCATCTTGGGCGTAAGGTAATAACCTGGCGTAACTTGGGGCAAAGCCATCGCCCCTTTCACTACCGTTCTATCGGCCTGACTATATACGCCTGGCGCAGTAGCAGCTAGGTGCCCCTGAATGTTGTACGCAAACCGCGTGAAGTCCGAAGAAAAAGAGGTTGCGGGGCCGCTAGGTAAAGTTACGTACTTGCCACTAACATCCGCAGCAGTTGGAGTGAGGCGATTATTGTAAGCGGCAGTAATATTTGGCAAAACGTTATATGGTGACTGCACGGTAACTGTAGGGTCTGGTTGCAGTGTTTGGAAGGTCAACGCCCTAGCGGACACATTCCAATTACTTAAGCTGCCCGTGAGCCCCTTAGTCGTACCCACCTCCTGGCGAAACTGATTAGTTACCGCCCCAGCAATGCTTTGTGAAAATTGTGTTGGGTATAAGTTATCTGAGACCCTAGCAACGTTGGCATAGCCCGACCATGAGCCCGGAAGAAGTGAGCCACCAAGCCCAACACCGCCATCAAAAACTTGTCGTTGCTGCCAGTCATACTTCCAGCGATCCGTACCAGTTTGCTTGTCGTAGGGCAAAAACTCCCCGCCTAAGGTTCCAGTATTTTTAGAACCCAGAAAACGATACTGGGCGCCCAACATCGTTCCACGGTGATTCATATAACGAGGTAAAAGTAACAAATCACGATTCGGTGCAATGTTTACGTAATACGGCTGAGTGATATCTAGACCATTGTTTGAGTTGTATCCCGCAACTGGAGCCAAAATACCGGTGCGGCGCTGCCCACCAGTTGGCGCAGTGAAATAAGGAACGTAAGCAATTGGTACATCGAAGAAGCGCATGACACCATGCGTTCCAACCATCTCTTTTTGCTCATTATCGATTTCCAGACTACTTACAGTGAAATACCAGTCTAAATTCTCTGGAGTACAGGTCGTATAGGTTGCTTTGTCAAAGACAAAAATATCAGGGCTCTCAATCGTTAATTTTTTTGCTTTGCCACTTCCGCGGCTATCACGCAGTTCGTAAATAGGAGTCTCCATAAAGCCTTCACGTGCATCGACTTTAAATTGTCCGCTAGGTCCCTTAAAAACAACATTCCCTTTAGAAAGTTCTGCGTTACCAATTAAATCGGCAATATCGGTATCAGGGTCATAGGTAATTTCATCTGCTTTAAGAACTGCGCCATTGCGACGAATCTGCGCACGACCTTTCAAATGCATATCACGATCTACTACACCATCCATTACATCGCTGGAGGTAAATGTCAACGATTTACCATCTTCAATTGGCTGACCGACACGCAACTGATCATCCAACTTCAATATGGTCACATTGCCCCGGTCTGGTAATAAAACAGTATTGGGATTCGACTGCGAAACTGGGGGTAATGGAGCGGGTGCCTGCGCCCGAATCGGGAGTGCAAGTTGCAGCAATATCACCCCCATGATGATGCCCGGGGTTATAGCCAAAAAAAGAGGGGCGCAAAGGCCGGCGCGACGGCGATAATGACTCATAGATCTAGACCAGCCTTATTATACGAATCGACCATGACTGACTCTCGCCTAAACACCCTCCGCAACTGGCTAAAAGCCCTAGACCCTTGCTGGCAATTAGATCTTGACACTTTGGCTCCTGCCTCAGCAGATGCAAGCTTTAGACGCTATTTCCGCATTCAGTCCCAAAAGCCCAATTTCGAAACTTTAATTTTGATGGATGCCCCTCCTCAACACGAACCTTTAGATGCTTTTATTAAGGTCGATTTATTACTCTCAGCTGCAGGGTTAAACGTTCCAAAAATCTTCGAACAAAATATTGCCGAGGGCTTCCTTTTATTAAATGATTTGGGCACCAAAACTTATCTCGCAGAGCTCAATAATGAAACCGCAGATCATCTATACAAAGATGCAACTCATGCCTTGGTGCAAATGCAATTAGCCAGCAAGCCGAATGTGCTGCCAAATTATGATGAAGCGCTATTACAAAGAGAGCTTGATTTGTTTCCTGAATGGTATTTGAAGAAGCATCTCCACATTCAATTAAATGATCTTCAGCAAATCCAGCTTCATAAAGCTTTTGAGTTGATTATTGAAAATAATCTAGCGCAAGCAAAGGTCTATGTTCATCGTGACTACCATTCACGAAATTTAATGGTGACCGAAAAAAATAATCCAGGCGTAATCGATTTTCAAGATGCTGTTTATGGCCCAATTACTTATGATGCCTCCTCCTTGTGGCGCGATGCCTATATCGCTTGGCCTGAAGAGCGAGTCATTGACTGGGCTATTAAATACTGGGAGGAGGGTCGCGAATTTGGTCTCCCAATGCCAAATGATTTTGGTCAGTTTTATCGAGATTTTGAGTGGATGGGCTTGCAACGCCATCTTAAAGTGCTTGGTATCTTTGCAAGGCTGTTTCATCGAGATGGTAAGGATGGTTATCTCAAAGATATCCCTTTAGTTTTAGAGTACGCAATTGCGACTGCAAATCGTTATATTGAGTTAAAACCTTTGGCGCGCATTTTGGAGTCAACCCGCCAAAGTAAAGCATCATCAGTAAAAAATAATGAGTAAGCACAATCCTCTTCCTTGTTTTCTATTAGCCGCCGGTAGAGGTGAGCGGATGCGTCCACTCACTGATAACTTACCTAAGCCCTTGCTCACAATTCAAAATAAGTCCTTACTGGTATGGCATCTTGAAGCTCTTGCTCAGTCAGGCATCCAAAAGGTTGTGATTAATCATGCTTGGCTTGGTGAAAAAATTGAACAGAATCTGGGGAATGGTCATCAATTTGGTCTCAGCATTGAGTACTCCCCAGAAGCTACTGCTCTAGAAACTGCAGGGGGGATTCGCCAAGCACTCCCCCTACTTTCCCCGGAAGACTATTTTCTAGTGATCAATGGCGATGTATTTGCTCCAAATCTAACAATCAAAGCTCTTTTGGAAGAGGCCTCAAAACTACGAAGCAATCCCAAAAAAGTGCTAGCGCACCTTTTAATGGTTCCAAACCCAGTTCAACATCCAAATGGTGACTTCTATCTCAAAGACTCCATAGTCAGCGCTAACACATTATCAGGTGCCGAAAAACTGACTTTTTCAGGGATTGGTATCTACCATAAAGATCTTTTCAGGGAATTAGAAATGGGCGTCCCAGTCAAACTTGCGCCCCTACTGATACAGGCCATGGAGCAAAATAAAGTGTCTGGTGAAAAATATCTCGGTCCGTGGCACGATGTAGGAACTCCACAACGCTTACAAGAGCTCAATGCAGCTTATGAATAACAAGATCTATCAAGAACGCAGAAATGCGCTAGCAAAACAAATTCACGCTAAATCTGGTGGTGGTATTGCTGTTATTTCTACTGCGCCCGAGCTAGCTCGTAATCGCGATAGCGAATTTCCCTATCGTCATGACAGTGATTTCTTTTACTTAAGTGGCTTTGAAGAACCGGGGGCAACCTTAGTTATGGAAGTCAAAAGTAGCGGCAAAGACTATAAACTTCAATCGCACTTATTTTGTAGACCAAAAGATCCTGAACGAGAAATTTGGGATGGTATTCGTCTTGGCCCTGATGCTGCAGTCGCAGCACTTAGTGTTGAGTTTGCATATAGCAACTGTGAGCTTGATAACAAGTTAGGCGAACTATTAGCCGATCAAAATGCTATCTATATCCGCCTGGCGGAAAACGCGGAAGCAGATCGGCGCATACGTCACTGGATGAAGAAAGTCCGCGGACAATCACGCGCTGGCATTAATCCACCTTCAGAGTTACATGATGTAGAAGCACTCATTCATGAGATGCGCCTCTTCAAGGATGCCCACGAGATTGAGACTATGCGCCGTGCCGCAGCCATATCTGCGCGGGCTCATATTCGAACTATGCAAATGTGTAAACCTGGCTTGCGCGAATATCAACTTGAAGCAGAATTGCTCCATGAGTTCCGCAATAGCGGCGCACAAAGTGTTGCCTACAACAGTATCGTTGCTGGAGGTGCAAACTCATGCATCCTCCACTACCGAGCTGGATCAACCGAATTACGCAGCGGTGAACTATGCTTAATTGATGCAGGCTGTGAGCTTGATGGATATGCATCTGATATCACACGCACTTTTCCAGTGAATGGCAAATTTACAGGCCCTCAGCGTACGCTCTACGACATTACTCTCGCTGCACAAGAAGCAGCAGTTGCAATGACCAAGCCAGGAAACACTTTTATGCAGCCCCACGAGGCAGCGCTTAAAGTACTCACCCAAGGACTGCTAGATGAAAAGCTGCTCAAACTTTCAGAGCTAGGGTCACTTGAGAATGCCATCGAGACTGGTGCTTATCGCCGTTTCTATATGCACCGCACCTCCCACTGGCTGGGTATGGATGTGCATGATGTTGGCTCTTATCGCGAACAAAGTAACGGCTCCTCTAAAGAAGAGAAGCCTTGGCGCATTCTCAAAAGCGGAATGGTTATCACGATTGAGCCAGGCTTATATATAAGACCTGCAGATGATGTTGATGAGGCTTTCTGGAATATTGGCATTCGCATTGAGGATGATGCAGTGATCAATGATTCTGGCTGCGAATTAATCTCTCGTGGAGTACCAGTGAAGGCCGATGAAATAGAAGCCATTATGAAGAATACTTAAACCCAAATCATGAGTGCAACTCATTGTGACATCTTGATTCAGGGAGGTGGGCCGGTTGGGCTTGCTTGCGCGGCCTGGACTTTGCAAAAGTTTCCAGATGCAAAGGTCATCCTGATCGATCGAAACCCGGTCGATGATGCTGATCTAGTCGTAGCCGATAGTAGGGGCACTGCGCTTTCTCATGGCAGCAAACTACTACTCGATACGATTCATGCTTGGCCTGCTGAAAGTGCCGATATTCATCGCGTGCATGTTTCACAAGCAGGTCGCTTTGGTCGCGCACTGATGACGCGAGAAGAGCTCAATCAAGATGCTTTGGGGCATATTATTCGCTATCGTGATATTCACATCACATTACGGCAAACACTAAGATCAATTCAGAATAAAAGTCCTCATTTTGTTTGGCAGCACGTTAACAAAGAAGATGAGCAGATAGAGATCAACGCCAGATGCATTGTGCACGCCGAGGGTGGCCTATTTAAAAATCAAGACTGGGTTGAATCGGGTCGTGACTATGGGCAATCGGCTCTAGTAGGATTAGTTGAGGTAGAGAGTGCCCCACCACATCAAGCCTGGGAGCGCTTTACATCCGAAGGGCCATTGGCAGTTCTTCCAAGTCATTATGGTCCCAATATTTTGAATCTTGTATGGTGTGGAACTCCTGAGTCTTCACAGCATCGTCTGCAATTAAGTGATGCTGATTTTCTGAAATCATTGCAAAGCGAGTTTGGCTCACGCATTGGATGCTTTCTCAAAATTCAAGATCGCCGCTTATATGAGTTAGGCCTTAACTACCGCAAAGAAATTACTAAAGATAATGAAGTATGGATTGGTAATGCTGCACAAACTTTGCACCCCGTTGCAGGACAGGGGTTAAATTTAGGATTGCGCGATGCTTTCTTGCTGGCTGAAAAGTTAGTTGGGGTATTTTCAGGGGCAGCGGAAAACCAAACTCCAGCAAACGTTCAAAGTGTATTAGAAAGTTATGCGCAAAGCCGCAAAGTCGATCGTACGACCACTATCGGTCTTACAGACTTCATGGCTAGGGTATTTACTTCAAATCTAGCTCCAATAGTGATGGCTCGTGGATTGGCTCTATCGGCTCTTCAGTGGCTTCCACCAGTTAAAACAGCCTTGGCTCGCCAGATGATGTTCGGTAGACGCTAAAGCGCTTAAAAGGCCCTCCAAATCTCAGCATTCTTGGATTCATAGGAGTCAAGCAATTTGCCTAAAAATTAGGCAAATTTTGACCTCTTTGTGCTAAAGTGTCATGCTCTGCGCAAGACTCAGCTCAATAGATGAAGATCGGTCCTCACCTCCTCGCAAATAGACTATTTGTAGCCCCTATGGCTGGGGTTACTGACCGTCCATTTAGGCAACTTTGTAAAAAGCTGGGCGCTGGTTACGCCGTCTCAGAAATGGTAGCCTCCAATGCTTTGCTTTGGAAAAGCGAAAAGACTCAGCGTCGAGCCAATCATGTTGGGGAATTCAAACCCATCGCCGTACAAATTGCAGGCGCAGATCCTGCCATGATGGCTGCTGCGGCAAGAATCAATGTAGACCATGGCGCACAAATTATTGATATCAATATGGGTTGTCCCGCAAAAAAAGTTTGCAATGTCGCTGCAGGTTCAGCCTTGTTACGTGATGAGCCATTGGTGCAAAAAATTTTGGAGGCGGTAGTTAGAGCAGTTGGTACCGGACCTGATGCAGTGCCTGTCACTTTAAAAATTCGTACTGGCTGGGATCGTGAACATAAGAATGCAATCGAGGTTGCTCGTCTTGCAGAACGCTCTGGTATTTCTATGTTGACTGTTCATGGTCGCACAAGGGCAGATCTGTATCATGGTGAAGCAGAATATGAAACAATCACTGCCGTAAAAAATAATGTGCAAATTCCAGTTGTTGCTAATGGTGACATCAATAGCCCAGAGAAGGCAGAGACTGTTTTAAAGATCACTGGTGCCGATGCCATCATGATCGGTCGCGCTGCGCAAGGCCGTCCATGGATCTTTCGCGAGATCAATCATTACCTAGAGACTGGTGGCAAGCTGCCAACACCTGAAATTAATGAGATTCAAGAAATCATGAATACTCACTTACTGGATCACTATGAGTTTTATGGCGAATACATTGGCTTGCGCACAGCACGTAAACATATTGGCTGGTACTGCAAAGGTTTACGCGATTCGCATGCATTCCGCCAACGCATGAATACTGCTGATGATTGCAAAACTCAATTACAGATGGTCAATGATTATTTTGATGAGATGAAATCTCATTCTGACCGTTTACTTTTTTTAGAGGCAGCATAGATTTCAACTATGCTGTAGCTCAATTATTTTGTTTTTTAGATTTGAATATTATGACCAATAAACATCCGATTACCGAGTGCATTGAAACCCAGCTGCAGAGCTATTTGAGTGATCTCAAAGGTACGCCTCCGACAGATATCTATCAAATGGTATTGGCAGTAGTAGAAAAACCCATGTTGGAATTAGTCATGCAGCATGCTAAACAAAACCAATCTTTGGCTGCTCAGTACCTTGGCATCAACCGCAATACCTTGCACAAGAAACTCGTCGAACACCATTTACTGAAATAAACCACAGCATTGCACATCTGATTTCTAAGCCATTTATTAAACCTTTCGAAAATTATGATCCGTACAGCCCTACTCTCTGTCTCCGATAAAAATGGCATTGTGCCCTTCGCTAAAGCCCTTCACGAGCAGGGTATCAAGCTGATTTCAACTGGTGGTACCGCAAAACTCTTAGCAGAAAACAATCTGACAGTCGTCGAAGTTTCCTCTTTGACCAAATTCCCCGAGATGTTGGATGGCCGTGTAAAGACGCTCCACCCAATGGTGCATGGTGGACTGTTAGCGCGTAGAGACTTTCCTGAACATATGGCGGCTCTCAAAGAGTACGGTATAGATACGATCGATATGTTGGTGATCAACCTTTACCCATTTAATGAGACAGTCGCTAAAGAAAGTTGCTCTTTTGAAGACGCCGTAGAGAACATTGATATTGGCGGTCCAGCCATGTTACGTGCAGCAGCAAAAAATCATCAAGATGTCACTGTATTGATTTCACCTGAAGACTACGCCCCAGTGTTGGCAGAGATGAAGGCTAATAAGAACGTTGTTTCGTATAAAACTAACTTAGCTCTAGCAAAAAAAGTATTTGCGCACACCGCACAATACGATGGCGCCATTGCCAACTATCTGTCTGCATTGGGTGATGACTTAGATCACAAGGCCCGATCCTCTTATCCAGAAACACTGCATCTTGCTTTTGAAAAGGTACAAGAGATGCGTTACGGCGAGAACCCGCATCAATCTGCTGCGTTCTATAAGGATATTGATCCAGTAGATGGCTCGCTTGCCAATTACCAACAATTACAGGGTAAAGAGCTGTCTTATAACAACATCGCTGATGCTGACTCTGCTTGGGAATGCGTTAAAAGCTTTACAGGCAATGCTGGTGGCTCCGCAGCTTGCGTCATCATCAAGCATGCCAATCCTTGTGGTGTAGCTGTTGGCGCTAATGCGCTAGAGGCCTATCAAAAAGCTTTCAAAACCGATCCAAGCTCAGCTTTTGGCGGCATTATTGCCTTTAATGTTCCATGTGATGGTGCTGCTGCCCGAGAAATCTCCAAGCAATTTGTCGAGGTATTAATTGCTCCCAGTTTTAGCGATGAGGCAAAAGGTGTTTTTGCAGCAAAGCAAAATGTGCGCCTTTTAGAAATTCCACTTGGTACAGCCTTTAATGCCTTTGATTTCAAACGCGTTGGGGGAGGTTTGCTGGTGCAATCACCTGACTCTAAGAATGTTCTCCAAAGCGAGATGCGTGTTGTGAGCCAAAGACAGCCTAATCCAAGCGAAATGAATGACATGATGTTTGCATGGCGTGTTGCTAAATTTGTTAAATCCAATGCCATTGTGTATTGCTCCAATAGCATGACGCTTGGAATTGGTGCTGGCCAAATGAGTCGCGTGGACTCTGCGCGCATGGCAAGTATTAAAGCCGAGAACGCAGGCTTAAGCCTAAAGGGCTCAGCAGTAGCGAGTGATGCCTTCTTCCCATTCCGCGATGGCTTAGATGTTGTAGTAAATGGTGGTGCGAGTTGCGCGATACAGCCCGGTGGCAGTATGCGCGATGACGAGATCATTGCAGCAGCCAATGAGCATGGTATTGCCATGGTCTTTACTGGCACTCGTCACTTCCGTCATTAAGCCAAAAAATTCGAGCACCCATGCGTTGGATTGGAATCGACCCAGGTTTACGTACCACCGGTTTTGGTGTCATCGATGTTGATGGCCATAAACTCACTTACGTAGCCTCTGGGACAATTGAAAGTGGCGATCCTGCTAAAGGCTTACCAGAGCGCTTGGGCGCTCTTTACGCTGGTATAAAAGAAGTTCTAGAGACCTACCATCCA
>Ga0209400_1001558_pt1 | contig 18256 bp, 17 predicted proteins | sample M_130807_EF_Meta_FD_187313 | JGI IMG/M metagenome (GOLD analysis project Ga0209400, IMG submission 187313) | Freshwater microbial communities from Lake Montjoie, Canada to study carbon cycling - M_130807_EF_MetaG (SPAdes) (version 2) | ecosystem: Environmental > Aquatic > Freshwater > Lake... | reverse complement strand
TTGGTATCGTGGGCTGTACCCGGTCCCACCAAGCCGTCTATCGCCTGGCCCAAGAACGCCAGTACAAAAACGTGCTCATCTTTGAAGACGATTTCGAGTTCTTGGTCCCCCGCCAAGTCTTTGAACAGGAAATTGCCCAAATCTTCGCCCCCATCCCCACGGCCACCACCCCACACACCCCCGCCCCACAGACTCCCCCCCTCGACCCCCCCATAGACGTCTGTATGTTGGCGTACAACCTGAATGCCTCCGAACCGTCCCGCTCCCCCCATCTTCTGAGGGTCTACGATGCCCAAACGGCCTCGGCGTATATCGTAAACGCTAGCTACCTCCCCACCCTCATCGACCTTTATGATGCCGCCATCCCCCTCTTGGAACGCACCCGGGAACATTGGAAATATGCCAACGACCAAGCGTGGAAGGTTCTCCAGTATACAGACGGATGGTATTGCACCAAGACCCGGATAGGTAAACAGCGGGATGGGTACAGTGACAATGCCCGGGAGTTCATGTCGTACAACTGCTGACCCCCCCCCACCCCAAGCCCCCAACCACCACGCACCCCCAAAAATGGACGTAAAGACATCTCCCCCAAGTAGAGTATAGTGTCCCCGCCGAACCACCCGTCGTCCGAAACCCCACCCCCGCCATATCCTATCATGACCCCCCCACCCCAAGCTCAAGCCGATACCCCCCACCAAACCCATAGCCAACGGGTCGCAGAAAATCTCCAAGCGGAAGTCGAAGAAAACCGTCAAAGTTCCATCTACCCAGCCGACCGTCAGATGATGGACCGAATGATGAAAAATATTTACCCCCGCCACCGGTCCCGCCGCCAACTCATCGGGATGGATTCCCCCGCCGCCGACGCCCTCACCCGCTTCCGGGATAATATCGTCCACCCCCTCGAAATCGAAAAAGCCTGGGTCCGCTATAAGGGCAAGCTCGTCCTCTATACGGCCGGGAAGGCCCGTGAGGCCTTTGCCCAAGACACTCCCCAGTATGACCTATGGTCGGCTCGCCTCCGCCGGGAACTCAAATATGGGTTCTATCACCCCGAGGGTATCACCCTGTTCCCCTCCTTGGATTATACCGTGGGGGACTTGTGTGTCATGATGAATGTATGGGAATTTGTGCCACTGGCCACCTTGCGCCGGCGCCTGCACCACCTACATAACTATATTGACCCCCGGGCCAAGGACCCCGAGGTCGACGAGGAGTGCCTGGAACACTGGGGGAAGGAAGACATGTTGTATTGTGAAGAATGTATGTTCTCCCTCCAGAAAAATTGAATCCCCTCACCCCCTCCCTCCACCAATACCAATACCCCTCCCCTCACCTCACCATGTTCTCCACCCTCTACCGTCGTACCGTCCCCAAGTTCGCCCACACCGTCTCTCGTAGAGGGTTCCACTCACCTCCCACGCCGAACGGCCTCGTGTCTACCCATTCCTCGTCAAGTGTGGACAAGATATGGTGGCAACTCGCCCTATTCGGGGCCTCCGTGGGAGGGGTGTGTGGTGGTATGGACACCTACCGACGTGAACGTGAAGACGAAAAAAACGGCACGGGACTCTATTACAAACGTGATATCCCCCAGGGGTACCAAGCGTTCGTTTGTGTCTTTCATACCACCTGTGGTGTGTGTTTGGGGGGATTCATCGGGTTGGTCCTGACCAATTTCCTCCCGTTGATCGTACCGGTAGGGGCCGTCGTCATGGTGGCCCGGTTCCTGGACCCCCCCTCACCCCCACCCCCCACCCCCTTGGAAGAGTAAGAAGATAACCATCCCCCATCCCCCATACCCTCCCCATATCCCCAAAACCATAAAACTCCCACCCCAAGTATCACGTGGGAGTTTTATATTACCAAGCAAGCACCCAGGCCCGAAGCCCGAGCCCCACCACACGTACATGTTTTTTTCACGACCCCGTATCCCCACACACCCTTTAACGGATGGGGAGACCACCGACGATACCGGCTCCGATACCGAAACCGGCACCCTGGCGGGCGGCGTTACCGATGGACGGCGCGAAGACGTCCAAGATGGCGAACGAGGCCGCGGCCGAGAGAGCGATGAACGTAATCTCCTCGACGTTCAGGGTCTTCTTGGGGATGGAGAACGCCACGATGGCGATGACGATACCCAGGACAACGTATTTAATGAGACGCTTGACAAATTCGTACAAATCCAGCATGGTGAGATTGTTATATATATAGTCCAATAAAAATATCCATCCGCCCCCACCTCCACCCCCAGACCCGTCTAAAGTCCCCCACCAAGACCACCACCACGACCACACACCCCTAAAAGTGATATAAATATACCCCTTGAATCTATCCCATACCCCCAAGACCAACCGCACCATCCCCCCATACCGCCTCCCCCATACCCATCATCCATCCATGAGTACCCAACCAGGTGTCGAAAACCGGACCCTCCCCGACGGTCAAATTAATCCTAAATATGTGGATTTACTGGACGAAGACCCCCCCATCGCCGGCCAAACCCATGTGTGTATTTCCTTCATCTCCCCCGAGGATATCCTAAAGAAGCGTGAAACCTACCTCTTTGAAAAGTTCGTGGCCCGGTGGGATATGGCCAAGTCCCTCGAGAAGTTCCAAGAATTCGTCAACTTCATCGCCTATAAGTACGCCCTCGATGGGGAGAAGCTCATGGCCGATTTCGCCGAGTTCACGGTGACGGAGGATGCCAAGATGAAGGAGGATGCGGCCCTCATCGAGAATGACTATAAGAATTTCATCGAGAAGCACGGGGACCGGGTCAACCAAGAGTTCAACCGTGACCACCAGTTCCAGACATCGGTGCGGGGGATCAAGGTCCGCGGCGTGTTTTCGAGCCAGCCCGAGGCGGAGAACTATTGCCGCAAGCTGCGTGAACGCGACCCCAACCACGATATCTTCGTGGGCCAAGTGGGGGTATGGATGCCGCACCATGTGGACGCGTACAAGCTGGGGAAGATTGAGTTCATGGAGCCCGAGCTCAACCGTCTCTACCAGGAGAAGATGGTGAACCAAGAAAAGGCTAAACAGGCGTTTGACCAGCGGGTGATGGACGCGAAGCGTAAGGCCATCGAGGACAACATCGCCAAGGCCCGGGCCTCGGGGAACAAGTTGACCCAGACCCTGGATGAGAATGGTAACCTGGTGGGGGTGAACACGATGTCGTTTGATGACCGTACCCCGGCGGAGGAGAAGGAGCGTGATGCGTACAACCAGTCGGTGTTTGATACGGCCAATGCCAAGAAGGAGGACTAAGACCCCCATCCCCAGCCCCCACCCCCCAGCCAGCCCCCACCCCCTCAGCCCAACCCTAACCCACCCCCTCCCTCCCCCCAACCGTAAAAATCCCTTTCTCACGGTAAGGTATAGTATGTACCCTACCGATGTCCAACACCACCACCCGTAAATCCCGCCCCTCCGCCAAACCCCGGTCCACCCGTAAGAACCGCCCCACCCCCAAGACGGACTACGTGGTCGCCATCCCCACCTACCGCCGGTCCGACGTCCTCGAACGTAAGACCCTCACCACCCTCCACGAAGGCCATGTCCCCCCCAGTAAAATCTATATCTTCGTCGCCAACCCCGAAGAACAAGCGACCTACGAAGCCCATATCCCCCGTCATCTCTACCATAAAATGGTCGTCGGCAAGCTCGGTATCTCGAATCAGCGCCAGTTCATCTCGGACTACTTTCCCCCCAAGACATGTATCGTGTCCCTCGACGACGATATCGAAGGCCTCTATCGGCGGCAATCCCCCCAAGCCCTGTCCAAAATCACGAATCTAGACACCTTTTTCCGCCAGGCCTTTACCCGACTGCATCAGGAAAACTTGTATCTATGGGGGGTGTACCCGGTGTGTAACCCGTTTTTCATGAAACCCAATACCACCACCAAACTCCGGTTCATCATCGGGGCCCTCCACGGGTATATCAACCGGCCCGACGCCAAGGAACTCAAGTTCCGAGGGAAGAGTGACCAAAAGGAGGATTACGAGCAGTCCATCCAGTATTTCCTGAAGGACGGAGGGGTGGTCCGGTTCAACGATGTGTCCATCAAGACCAAGTTCCATGCCCCGGGAGGGCTCGGACGTACCCAAGAACGACTCGAAGCTAACGAAAAGGCGGCCCGGTACCTCGAAACCACCTACCCCGAGTTGGTCCGGGTGTTCCACCGGAAGAACGGGATGGCCGAGGTACGCCTGGCCAACGTGGCCGGCTCCCGAGAATCGGACGACGAGCCCGACAAGTCCGATAAACCCGATAAACTCTAACCCCCAGGCCTCGCACCCCAGGCATCCCGCCATCTCGCCCCACCTCTCGGCACCCAGGCCCCCCAAGATGTCTGATACCCCCAATGATGGTATAAGACATCCACCCCCATCCCCATCCCCCAAGGTATCCCGCCATCTCGCCCCCCCTCTCGGCTCCCAAGACCCCACCCTACTTCTTGGACCGAGTTTTCGCTCCATTGGCGGGACCACCCCGGGTCAATTTACGTAAGGTATGGTTGTGCCGCTCGTAGAAGCGCCGGGTCCGGTTCTTGGTCCGTAACCAAATGTTGTATCGTAAATAGCAGACGATGGATAGCCGCACGGCCTCGTCATCCCCGTCCCCGTCCCCCTCCCTCGGCCCCGAGATCGACTTCATGGGTAAGTTCCCATGCCATTCGTGGACATCCATGAACAACATGTCCCCCGTCCGGACATCGACCCCGATACCGTACTGGGGAAAACAGGTCTCGGCCCCCGAGTACCGCCCCCGTTCAATCACCACCAAGTTCCCGAACCCCTCCCGGTCATCACCCTTGTCCTTATGGATGGTGGTCCGAAAGTTCACGTTGGTGGTGACGGTGGTAAACGACGTCCCCGGAATCTTGAAATGGGTCTGCCGGGCCTTCCGGGCCTGACACGCGTAGTGGTCCGGGGTATATTTCCGGTATAACGTGTCGATATCCCGGATCAACGGTACCGTCTGAGCGTACTTCTCTGGGTAGTCGGCATTGAACCGACACTTACGTACCTCCAACGGCGGGCGCACCCCGGCTCGCCGGAACGACACCTTGTACCCGGGAGGAAACCGGTCAAAGTAGCCAAAGATATTACTCATCACCTTGGGATTATCGAGTATATTCTTGGACTGGGACCCCGTCGTGCTCCCCCGGTTCGAAGTGGTATTACGGGCAAACGAGATGACGTTGTCGTAAAAGGCGTCGATATGGTTTCCTGGTAAGGTGTTCCGTCTAAAACGTAATAGTAACCGGCCGTCGTCGGTGTAGACATCGGTGTCCCGCCGGATAATCTTGGTGATGGTCTCTGGACGAACATAGGTATTGGCGTATTTTTCTATCATGTCTTGGTCACTGATCTTCTTGGAGACGGTGAGGACGGTGACCTTACCATCCCTCGCACCACCCACCACCGACCCCCCACCCTCCCCCACCTCCGCCTCTGACTCAGTAGCCGAGGTGGGCCCCACGTCATCCCCCGAGGTCAACCCCAGGCCATTTAGTAATTCGGTTAACATGTCATATATACTAGGGGTGGATATTCCAGGCCCCCGACCCCGACCCCCCCCACCCCCACACCCCCTCGTTAAATAGTTGTATAAAGATATCTACCCCTATATATCATAGATGTCCGACACGACGACCCCTACCGACCTTATCCCGATTTTGTCCGATGCGGACCCCCCGTTGACGATGACCACCGCGGCTCGCCCGACGACCACCGAACCCCCCGTCCCCGGGACCCCAGTCACCAAGATTGTCGTCGATGTGAATTGCTGCCCGTGCTCGTGCCCACCCCCCACCCCGGCCTCGTCGGTCTCCCCCCAGCATGGATGTTGCCCGCCCCAGCCCGACCCCAACTGCCCCGACCCCAACTGCCCCGAACCCACCTGCTCGTGCACCAAGCCCGATGAAAAAGGTTGTTGCCAACCCCGACCGGTGGAGGACCGTAAGATTGGGGATGAAAAATGCTGCCCGAGATGGGTGCCGTTTTTCAACAAGTTCTAATATCCCCAGCTCATATTCATATGTTGGTATAGGAACCAATATACGAAAAAATCCCATACACCTGACCCACCCCCTCCTCAAAAATTGATTCACTTCCACCCCCACAGAAAACTCCGACATATACACCTTTTGTATGGAAGTCACTCACCCACCGCATGACAAACGTCCTACGTGTGCTTCGCATACTACGGCCTTCATGAGGGACCCTACTGTGCAAACCTCATCCGGGTCTTCCTTGACTACCGAGACCTCACCCCCCGTCTCGGCCGGTACCATCAACAGCGAAGCGGCCAAATCCGGCCATCGGATGGAGAGAATGGTGATGGAAGACCCGACCATCCGACACCACCTCAACACCTTTACTGGTAAGGAGTTGGTATCGTGTAAAAAACTCCATGGTAAAAAAACGGACTTGCAGTTCACGGCCACGGATGGTAGTCACGTCAATCTCCAAATCAAGAAATTCGAGAAATTCGGGGGCCCCGGAGACTCGTTTCACCGTGGTAAACTCGATACCATGTTCACTGACCCACGTATACGAGAAGGTATCACATCACTGATGCTTAACCGTACCCATCCTCGTGCCACCTCCATGACCCCCGAAGCGAAACAAGAACTTGTTGATATATGTAATCTTCCCGTATGTAAGGACGAACTCCTCACCACCCTCCGTCGTAATTTCATCGGCCAAGACGAATATGCGAACCACTATTGGATGATTGTGCATACCAACAAGGCCATGACCGACCAACATATCTATATTGTGCCCAGTGAAGATTTATTCGCCTATATCTTACGGACCATCCATATCGACATCAAGCCCAAGAAAAATGGCACCTGCCTCCACCTCTCCCCCAATATTGTATTACAGCGTAAAGGGGGTGGAAAAACGGACGCTTCTCCCGACGATATACAGGCCAAGTTCAAGATTACCCCGGAAATACTCCACCTATGTACGAGGCTCGTCGGCTAGGTCATCCCGTACCCGTGCCAACAACCCCGGTAACAACGCCTGGACCACGTTAACCACGATACAGTTTCCCAGGTAAAACAGCATGTCCTCGTCGCGTACCACCGAACTCCACTGGTAATCTGCCGCAAACCCAAACATTTTTAATGTTTCCCCGACGTTGAGCCGCCGGACCTTACCCCCCACATAGTACAACCCCGTCTTGGCTCCCGGCCCCCCTGACGAGGCACAAATGGTGGGGCCACATGTGTCCACGGAATAGACCCGCTCCCCTTGCCGACCTCCTTTCATACTCGTCTTATGCACGAGCTTGAACAACATTTTACAGTGGTTTTTATGCCAAACGTCGTTACACGGTTCCAATAGATATTTATCCGTATAGTTCAAGCACCTGGTTTCCTCGGGGTTCAAAATGGTAGACACCGGTACCACGGTATCACTCGGGGCTGGGGGGAATTCGTACCGGTGGGTCCGACTGGCGACGATGAATATACGCTGACGTGACTGGGGTGACCCGTAAAATTTGGAATCGATAACCTGGTGGCTCACCGTGTACCCTCGGTTCTCCAACTCGGTCCGGATGACCCGGAACGTCTCACCCTCGTGGATGGTGACCAGATTTTTCACATTTTCGAGTATAATGGTGGGAGGATGCTTCACGTCGACGATTTTCAAGATGGCGTAGAAGAGGTTACCCTTGGTGGGGTCGTCAAAGCCAGCCTTTTTACCAGCGATGGAGAATGGCTGACAGGGAAATCCCCCACACAATATATCGAAATCCGGCATCGCCCCGATATCAATCGTGTGGATGTCGCCCTCGGGCCGTATACCGTAGTTGGCCTCGTAGATTTTACGTACATTGGTATCGATATCACAGGCCAGGACACACTCGTACCGGGTGTCCGAGGTTTGGAGGGAATTGAATGCATAGTGAAAGGCCCCCAACCCACAGAAGAGGTCGATGTATCGGATGACCCGGGGCACCGGCACCGGCCCAGACACCGGCTCAGGTGTAGGCTCGAGCACAGCACCCGGTGAACATGTATGTCCAGTATAGAGCCGTTTTTTCGGAAAGGCCATGCCACATGTTTCACAGGTATAGGTCACCATGGTTTGGTATATAGGATATATTATATATACGAGGATATAAGAATCAATTTTTATACCCTGTCACCACACCCATAAAAAATTGATTCAAAGGGTAATATATAGTCCACTCCACCCAACCCACCCCGCCCCACCCCACCCCACCCCACCCCACCCCCATAATGGAACCCATTCCCGTCTCCCCCACGCCCACCGCCACCGCCACCAACCCATCCCCACCCCCCGTCAAACGCGTGGCCTCCCTGTTCGCCGGCTGTGGTGGGCTCGACTACGGGTTCCATCATCACCCCACCCAAGCCTATACCCATGTTTTCATCAACGATTATGACCAAGATGCCTGCCGCACCTACGAAAAAAACTTCCATACCCAGCCCACCTACGGCGATATCAAAGCCATCGACACCATCCCGGACTGTGACCTCCTGATGGGCGGTTTCCCCTGCCAAGGGTTCTCGATGGCCAACCCCTACCGGACCGAAACCGACGCCCGTAACGAGCTCTACCTGGAGATTCTCCGCCTACTCCGCCTCAAACGGCCCGCCTATTTCCTCCTGGAAAACGTCAAGGGCCTCCTCAATATGGGGGGCTACGAAACCAAAGAAGACCAGGCCAACCGTACGGGAAAAATCATGAAGACCATCCTGGAAGACCTCACCCAGTGTGGGTATAAGGTCGACTTCCGCTTGTTCGATATCAAACAGTACGAGGTCCCTCAGAAGCGGCAACGGGTCATCATCGTGGGGGTGCGTAACGATATCGATTTTGTACCCCAGTGGCCCCTCCCCACCAACCGTATTCTGACTATCCGGGACGCCATCGGGGACCTCCCCCTCGAGTATAATCCCGCGATTCAGCATGTCGGTACCAAACATAAGTGTACGGTGACGGGCTTCCTGGGGAACCGTGAACTCCCGTGGGACGAACCGTCCCCCACCATCACGGGACGAGGTGGAGGAAGTGGGGGGCCGGTCATTCATAACCACCCGTCACTGACCCGACGACTGACCGTGCGGGAATGTGCCCGGATCCAAACCTTTCCGGATAATTTTATGTTCGAGGGGTCCATCTCATCGATGTATAGGCAAATTGGTAACGCGGTGCCGTGTAAGTTCTCCGAATATTTGAGTACGATTTTCCAGAATGCTCCTGTGCCCACTCCCTCCCCCGCCTAGACCGTCCCCCCACCCCCACCTACCGCCATCGGCACCACCACCCGAAACCGGGGACAGCCCCGGGTAATCCGGTGAAACTGAATCTCTCCCATCATATCGTTCCACACACAGTAGCCTTTTTTTTCGTGGACAAAGATCAAGGTCAACCCCCCAAACATATCCCGAAGGTCCCCCAGGGCCGCCCGAAACGTCCCCGGGTCCATGATATAATCGTGGGCGAGGTAGCCGAGGAGCCGGACCCGACGCTCGTCGTAGCCAGCCCCCGTGCCAGCCCCCGTGCCAGCCCCCGTCCCACCCAACATCTCCATCACCCCGTGAAGCACATCGGACCGTACCGTCATCGGCTCCCCCGTCAACGGATGAAACACCTGTACCATCGGTAACTCGGCCAACCACCGCCCCCGTAACCCGTGTAACATGACCAACAATTCGTGGATCCGCCGAATCGTCCCCGCCGCCAACTCGTCGAGACTGACCCCGAGGAACCACGCCACCGCCACCCGCTCTTCGAGGGTGAAATAGGGGGCATCCTGGAGGTGACGCACCTGCTCCTGGAGCCGATACAGCGTATTTTTGAGAGGACGAATCCGGTTCCGGCCCTCGACCCCGGTGGCAAACGACCCGTCGGGGTCCATTTTTTTCACCTCACACCGGTGCTCGACCCCGGCGAGGATGGCGGTCATGTCGTAGAGACTGTTGGGGCCCAATATGACGGTACTGAGCTCGGCGGCGACCTTGCGTTCCCCGTCCCCCTCCCCGATGACGGCGGACTTGAACGCCACCCCCTCACTTTTCTCGGTCCAAGGTGTGTATTGCATCGGTGGTGAACGCGGGCGAATACGATAACAAGACAGAAATCGAAAGGACCGTAACGTGATGGCGAAGAATAAGGTTACGAGAACCATAGAGGGTCGTCACACCGACGAATCAATTTTTCATACAGAGAGGTCCGGTCCGAGATAGATGTCTTAAACCTACCTTAACTTAAGACCCGAAAATCCCATGACTGTATAGAGGGGTCGTCGTTCGATGACGATATAGGGTATAAAATGGGCACGTTGTAAATGGTCTTCAACCGCCCTTAATACGGCTCGATTTGTCTCACCTGTAACGCTAACATATTTATCTATTAGTTCCTTTGCAGTGACTTTATAATCGTCATGGAAACAACAATGCTCTTCTAGAAAAGCATCGACCTTGTTAATGAATGCACGGTCATCGAGAATCATGGAAGCGGTTGCACTAATAGATGGGTTATAATCAGTCTGTGTCGATATTTCCATACTGTATGGAGTGATGTGTGTAGATATGGAATTCGGTATGGTTTGTTGCCGAATTCTCCGTCCATTTATGAAACTAATTTCACTGTAGATACGGTTGATGACTTCGGAAATACAGAACCCTTCTTCATTCGGATTATAACGAATAATTTTGTTGATCCCCTGGGAATAAATGAACATTTCCCTAGCGAATTCATCGTCTGGGTCTCTATCTCGATGGTTAAATTCGTCACATTCCACCACAATACCGTAATCTCTGATGAACAAATCTACCCGATATCTTCCGAAATGAAACTGGCGGTGCATTTCTAATGTACTTTTGAAGCAATTTTCGATGAAATTGATGGTTTGTGTCTCAATCGGTTGTATAACACTGACTAACTGGGTATTCCCAATAGTATCGGTGATGTTACGGTTACGCCAGTTGTATGAATTACGTACCAAATTGTAACACTGTATTGTCATACGTGTATCGACACGATTATGACCTCCTCTGTTTTCACGAGTTGGACTCTCACGAGAACATGGCACTTCTATGAAATGAATGTTTTTTTGAAAGTTTCTTCGGATAAATGTCAAAATCCGCCATTTAGCTGCGTTTAGTATTATAACGAGTTCATCAATCGAGTGGGGGTATTGTTCCATGTCATGTTGTGTTGTCGTAGTAGGAGGCAGGACAGGGACAGTGTCAGGGGATGATTCCGTAACAATCGAAGATTCGTCATCGTCATCGTTACTTTCTTGAGCTCGACGACACAGTTCGTTATAACGCTCATTCCTTTCTTGTAATTGACGGCGGAGCTCGTTTTCATGCTCGCGCATTTCTTGTGCTCGACGCCTGAGTTCGTCGTGTTCTTCAAGACTGAAGGCAAACAAATTATTCTGCACCTTGATGTAATAATCTTGTATAATACGGGCTCTCGGTGTCTTGGCTTTCAAACACAAACATTTGAAGGTATCAAGGTTCATCAAAAACACTTGTTTATTATGGCCTCCTCGCGAGTGTCCGGTTTGTTCACGTGATACCGTATTGGTCATCTTGTAATCCGAACCCATAACAAAATTTTTTTCCAGGAGGACCTTGGCCCGAGACTTTTGAGAGAAACCCAACCATTCCCACACATGGTCCAAGTCAATGATGTAGTCATTCGTGAGATCATAGTTGTCATGGCAATGTTGAAAGGCCGCGTACAGTTGCTGCTGGAATTCCGTGAACGTCTCACGTAGTTTCTGGAGAAGTCGGCTGTTGTTGTTAGCAACCAGGCGGCTCATCGGGTCGCTTTCGACCAACGTCACAAAGTTGAAGGAGGTGTCCATGGTGGTGTATATAGTCTATAGTTAGATTTTCTTTATATCGGTTTCGCTAAACAACAAGCGAAACCGATGGATACTAGCCCAGATACCAGAATTATATATTGATGCCAGTATTAGTCAATTGAGTGTATTCGTTACACGTCAATCTCGGGTGGACCGTGAAATGGATATAAATCTCATTGATAAGCTTGAATACATTAAAATCCTTGTGGTATGGAGAAAACCGTATAAATCGGCATCCGAGTGTCGTCGTGATATCGTGTTGACGTTTGGCATCTAATAATTTTTGTTGGTGGTTGTTATGGTGTAATTCGTCGCATTCTACTGCAAGTCGATACTCTGGGAAGTATAGGTCGACCATATATTGTTTACATCGGTATTGTGGTATCATAATATTACCATCGAATGTGGTTAAAAGACACTTGATGATGTCAGTTTCGATGGATACATGGTACTTTGATTTAATCTCAATGTTCAACCGTTTTGCAAGGTCAACTGTTTGTGGATTACGAGACTTTGTAATCAATTGAACCACTGCGTCACATGTAATGAAATTGATATATTGTTGTCCACCTGGTGTCATAACACGCATATGTTTTTTGTCATCTTCGGACATGGTCGTAAGATGCGAACGAATATTCTTAATATTCAGAATATGGGAAACAACGCTGGCACTTATCCAAATATATGGGCGGTCTTCCCGTTCTATGAACTCGAATGTCGGGTAAATCTCCTTGAATTTATTACAAAACTGTAGGCATTCGTCTTTCGTAAGCATGTTGACCAAGGGTGTCGGGATGTAATATACTACCTTACGTCCCTGTCTTTATATCTTAATTATACCTTAGAAAGTTTTCAAGAACTGTAAAGCAAATGCCTAAAGCAAACACCCCTGGGAATGGTGTGTATGACCGAACCTAAATTTTGGTCTATCGTTCGAATTAGCAATCGCCCCACTCGATACCCTTCACCCCCACTTACTTTTCTTGACGGTAATCTGAGTGGTTTTTTTCTTCCCCTTACTCGGGTCGAACTCCTCCTCATCGTTGTCCCCCAGGTCACGGGATAAATCCCAGAACTCTTTGGAACCCAGCTTGAAATCGGGTCGGGGTTGAGCCTTGTACCAAAAAATCTGGTCATTGAGCTTGTTACTCTTGGAATTGTTGTCCACCACGAGGCACTCGTAGTCTGCAGTGGTTTGGTCCATCACCGTGCAAAAACTCTCAAACGTGGGAAACATACTACAGTAGTTCTCGAAAATCCGCTTCCTGTTGACCATATATGGTTCTCGGAGGATAAAAACGTAGTCGATATTGGTGCGGAGATTTGGAGGTATTCCTAAAGGGTACTGCATAGTAATGATTAACATCACCTTCCAATGACGACCATTCATAAAGAGAAGCCGCATCAATTTATCCCGAGTCCATGTCGCATCGTACAAGCAATCGTCCAAAATGACAAAGGTTCGGGGATCAATGGTCGAACGCTTGTACATTTCCATTTCCTTGTTCACCTGCTTCAAGACCGCCTTTTGCCGCCGTAAAATATTCTCGATCAACACGGTGTTGTACTCCTCATGGATGAACAATTTAGGTACATGGGCGGCGTAGAACCCGTTCCCCGCCTCGGTCCCGGACATGACGGTGCCAATAGGGATGTCTTGGTGGTGCCAGAGGAGGTCCCGCACCAAATACGATTTACCCGTGTCACGCCGCCCAATCATGACGATGACCGGTCCCTTGTTCTCGTCGGGGCGAAAGGTGATCCGCCGCATATCAAACTTTTTGAGCTCCAAGGTCATGATGTGTATGAGATGTATGAGATGTATGAGGATATATGATAGTCGGATACTACCCCACCCCTCCCCCAAACCCACTCCCACACCCACCCAACCGAGCCCCCCGCCCGTCAGGTGCCCTATAAAAAATTCGTTTTGGCAAGTATACGACTCCATCCCCTCACCCCCATATACCGCATACATCCTCACCCCCATGACCACCCAACCGGCTAAAAGAACCGAATATGGGTCCTCCCGCCATCCCCTCTACTACCATAAAACCCAATTGATCCGGCTCGAGGACCTCCCCCACCCCTATCCCCATCTCGCGCCCCCCACCCCCACCCAAACTTTAGCGGATTCCATCCGGCACCCCCAGCTCTATATCCCGATTTACCAAAGGTTCTTCGAGCTCACCCCCCAAAATCACCAACAAATCGCCCTGAACCACCGGTACCATATCAAAAACCTCGACGAAGTGGTCGACACCCAGCCCCCGGACCACCTCCCAGGCTCCTCTCCACCCACCCGTTCCCGGGTCACCCCCGCCCCGGTTCCAGCCCACGTCTTCATCAAATATTCTCCCCTCTTGGACCCCATCAAGTACATGGTGGGTAAATACGACCTATCGGACCCGGCCACCAAGAGGCTACCCACCCTCCAGTCCACGGAACAAACCACCCACCCCAAGATTCTCAATCCCTCCAATGCCTCGTATATCGATGGGTTCTTCTGCTATCTGTCCAGTGTGCTCAAAAACCATCACCACTTTGTGCACGGTATTGATTTCTATGGGAGCTACCTGGGTATCCAAGACCATTTCAAGGTCAATATTGAAGAGGACCTCGAGTACCTGTCCAATTCCCCCTTTTTCGTGAATAATATTGGTAAGCTGATGGTCTTGGAACACTTCAACCAAGATACCCTCCCCTTTGCGGCGACGGGTTCCCGCCGCCATCGCCCCCAGGTGGCCATCCGAGACGAAGAACTGGACCCCACCACCCTCGATTTAGGTATCATCGACCTGGACGTGGTGAACCCCACCCCACCCACCGAGCCCACCACCACCACCACCGAGCTCACGCCCTCGGCCCCCATCCCGATTCCCACGCCCTCGGCTCCCATCCCGATTCCCACCCCCCTCAACATGGTGTATAGTAAAACGGAGCCCGACGACCCCGATAGCGACGACTCCGACGACCCCGACGACCAAGGTAGTGACGAAAATGGCGACAGTGAAGATTCTCAGAGTGAACATACGGACGACGACGTCGACGACCAAGAAGACCACCCCCCCGCCCCCGACCAAGACCCCGACCAAGACGACGACGACGATTGGGAGACCGAATCGGAAGCGAGTGACCCTCCCACCGACTCAGACCAAGAAGCCACCGCCTATATCCACGATTTCCCGGTCCAGATGATCTTCTTGGAACACTGTCATAGTACGATGGACGAGCTTCTGGTGGACGGCCTGCCCCCCGACGAGGTCGGTGCCGCCCTCTTCCAAATCATCATGATCCTCCTGGTCTACCAACGGGTCTTCAAGTTCACCCATAACGATCTCCATACCAACAACATCATGTATATTCATACGGACGAACCCTTCCTCTACTACCAATACAATCAGACCACCTACCGGGTTCCCACCTACGGCCGTATCTTCAAAATCATCGACTACGGACGGTCCATCTACCGGTACCACCAGATGGTCTTCTGTAGTGACAGCTTCGCCCCCGGTGGTGACGCAGCCACCCAGTACAACTGCGAGCCTTTTTTCAAATCCTCCAAGCCCCGTCTCGACCCCAACATGAGTTTCGACCTCTGCCGCCTGGGCTGTAGTATCTACGATTTCCTCTTTGACGACCGGGACCATGAAGGTATCGTCGAAAACGACCTCCAGCGTACCATCAAGCGGTGGTGTACCGATGACGAGGGTAAAAATATTCTGTATAAGCGTAACGGGAGTGAGAGGTACCCCGGGTTCAAATTGTACAAAATGATTGCCCGGACGGTGCACCAACATACCCCAGAGGCCCAACTCCAAGACCCGTGGTTCCAGAGGTTCGCCATCCCCACCCCCGACCCGGACACCGACACCCACACCCCCCCTCCCCCCATCATGTGTATCGAGACCTACCCCGAGTACGACACCACCACCGTCGTCTAAACCACCTAAATAATTCACCCCACCATTATAATGAAAGTATCCACCGCCAAATCCACCCCATGTCCCATGTCCCCCACCGTGATACCGGTACTGGTACCCATACCAGTATCGTACTACCTTCTCCACCAATATGTCTACCCGTGTATGAGGAAGTGGAAGCCCAGAATGTACAATTATATGATGAAGAACAAGGTCACCCCACCCTCGACGACCCCGAGCCCGTCTCGAACTCCTCGAGCCACGGATCCGACGACGGAATGAGAGTATCGTACCCTTTCCCAAGCTCGGTCGACTCCATCCCTGAGCCCTTCCCCCGAACCTATAGTCGTATTCCCCCTCCACCCCCACCTCCACCCCTCGCCATCCCGTTCCCCGCCGAGCCCCATTATCCCCGGGCCTACCCCCCGGTCCGTGCCGACCCTCTTCCCCGTCTTCAGACCCTCGCCGAACTCCAGAACGAGATCCACCCGCCACCCCACCCGCCCCCTCCCCCACCCCCACCCACCGCGTGTACCAGAGTCACCCAGGTAGTGAGCTGGGTTTCTATGGTCTTAGGATTGACCGTATGGGGGTATTATATCTTTCGTAATTCGTAACTCCGCCCCCCATCCCCCAAGCCCCCACCCCACCTCAAAACCCCGGCCCATCGGTAAAAATCTCCGGATGCACCACCGTAGCCACCGGCTTGCTGTTGGTCACCACCTGTACAAATTCTTGGATGGGAGCCTGGAAACGGTCGTACACCAAGAGGGTCACCATGGCCGCCCCGAACACCATCAAGGTATCGCGTATCAAATATTTCAAGGGTCGGAATTCCCGTTCAACGTATTTCATCTCGAGGAATTTGGCGATGAAAAAGAGGAGACTAATCGTAATCGGTATGACGATGTCCATGGTATGTGATATACGAAAAATGTATATCAGATATCATCTATCCGAACGCGGCCCCCGAGTCCACCCCCGAGCCCCCCCTCCTCATAAGTTCTCAATCCCCAAGAGGGACAGGTCAACGTGGTCGTCCTTGACCACCCCACCCCCGGCCCCACCCCCGGCCCCACCCCCGGCCCCACCGCCCACGTCCATCACCATGCCTAAACCCCCCAAGTCCAAGCTATCGGAATGGATTTGAATCCGCTCGTCCATGTCATCGTCTTCTTCCTCCAGTTTACGCTGAAGGGCATTCGAGACACTGATTTCCTCCAAGCGTTCCAACGTCTTGGGTGCATTCACGGGTACAACCTTACCTCCCCCATCCAACACCATATCGATATCGTCAAACGACAGCTTGGTCACCACCTCCTTGTCGTCTAAATCCGCCACCCGGGGTTGAATGACCGGCATATCGTCTTGGAGTCGAGGAAGCTCGCCCGAGCCCCCGGCCCCACCCCCATCCGACCCCCCGGCCCCACCACCACCCGACCCCCCGGCCCCACCATCCGACCCTTCCACCACGGGCTCGGCAAAGGGTTCAATCGTCACCTCCTCTTCGTGCTCGACACTCTCGTCCATGTAGGCCCGAATAATCTCCTCGGTGGGGATACTCTCCCGAATGGTCGTCAAGATACACTCTTGGACGATGAGCTCCAGCTCACGCCCGTTCTTCTGGGTCTGTAAGGGCGAGATATTTTTCTCAAAGAGGTAGATGTTGACATAGAGCTTACGAGCCACCTGGATGTACACCTTATGAATAAAGTGATCCAGTTTGGGTATGGTGATATCGATTTTCTTCTGCTTGTTCCCCACCCGGATACACGTCAATACCTTCAGTTGGATGATATGGACACACGCAATGAGGTCCTCCAGGTAGTTACAGCCACTTCGCTCGATGATACGCTTACGCTCCTCCTCCACAATGACCGAGTTCCACTTGGGCACCCGGGATAAGAAATTCTGAAAGGTCATCAGGTATTTGGCGGGCTCGTTGGTGTCGTGACAGATTTTCCAGGCCTCGTTGAAGATGGATTTCATCCCTTCGATGACTAAAGGGCAAAAAATACTCACCAGCCGGCTACACCATTCGTTACGGGATTCTTGGAGGTTGGAGAGTACAAAATCGTCCATGTTCCCACACCAACTCAAAGTCAAACACAAACACAACTATGTCATAGAAGTATATTCTCCAAATCCGTCTCTGAACTCACCCAGGTAAAATACATCACATAATAGCACAAGAGTTTTTCGGAGCGGAACCCCGGCTTGATTTTATGGTAACACATGGTCATCAAGGTCACCTTACGGGTGAGATTACCCGACCCCGACCCCGACCCCGACCCCGACCCCGGCCCCACGTCTCCGCCTCCGTCCCACCGAACACAGGCAATCCAGTCCATGGCTGACAGGCCGGCCTCACACCACTCGGTGGCATCTCGGACCAACGGTCCCAAAAGGTCCCCCACCACGTCACTCACCCCCACCCCCACCCCCACCCC
>Ga0209400_1001554_pt1 | contig 18297 bp, 18 predicted proteins | sample M_130807_EF_Meta_FD_187313 | JGI IMG/M metagenome (GOLD analysis project Ga0209400, IMG submission 187313) | Freshwater microbial communities from Lake Montjoie, Canada to study carbon cycling - M_130807_EF_MetaG (SPAdes) (version 2) | ecosystem: Environmental > Aquatic > Freshwater > Lake... | reverse complement strand
TTAGAATTATTGGAAATGATGCAGCTACTGTGTTTGAAGGTACAATACTTAATATGGGTAGCAGTATAGCAAGTTATAGTATTAACGCACCTGTAGCATTGGCAGGTCCAATAGGTCTTCAAGGTGTTACAGGTGCTACAGGTGCTACAGGTGCTACAGGTGCTACAGGACCAACAGGAACACTTGGATTAACTGGTGTTAATTATTCAAATTATATTTATTGGAACCAAACTGGAACAACAGGGGCATGGGCAGTTGAAACAGGTACAACTGTACATATAGGTAAAGATGCAGGTCAATATAATCAACAAATAAATTCAATTGCAATTGGTTCTTATGCAGGTGTAGGTAGTCAACAAAGTTCTGCAGTTGCAATTGGTAGTTATGCAGGTTATAATGCTCAAAAAAATACTGCAATTGCAATTGGTCCAAATGCAGGTTTTGATCGTCAAGAAATTGCTGCAGTAGCAATTGGTTCAGGAGCAGGTTATAATGGTCAAGGAACATCTTCAGTTGCAATTGGTAATCAAGCAGGTTATACTGGTCAAGGAAGATCTGCAGTTGCAATTGGTACTCAAGCAGGTTATACTGGTCAAGGAATATCTTCAGTTGCAATTGGTAATCAAGCAGGTAAAATTAATCAACCAGCAAATAGTATAGTCATAAATGCTTCTGGATCAGAATTAAATGGATCAACCGGAAGTGCTTTTTACGTACATCCAATACGTTCATCTAGTGTTGTTCCAACTGGAGGAACTGAAGGTGTTTTGTACTACAATAGTAACACGAAAGAAATTCAATATACAACATTAAGTTTAGTAGGTCCTACTGGTGCTACAGGCGCTACAGGCGCTACAGGAACATTTGATCCAAATACATTAACCATTTTTTCAAAATTCGGTGTTTCATTTAATAATGTTGGTGATACTTGGACTGCAAAAGATTCAAATAGAGTTTGGCGATCTGTTTCATTATCCGCATCAGGTCAATATCAAACTGCTGTTGTAGTTAATGGAAAAATTTATATTTCTTCTGATTTTGGTGATACTTGGGTTCCAAAAGATTCAAATAGACAATGGCTTTCTGTTTCATTATCCGCATCAGGTCAATATCAAACTGCTGTTGCATATGATGGACAAATTTATATTTCTTCTGATTTTGGAAATAATTGGACTGCAAAAGATTCAAATAGAGTTTGGCGATCTGTTTCATTATCCGCATCAGGTCAATATCAAACTGCTGTTGTATCTAATGGACAAATTTATATTTCTTCTGATTTTGGTGATACTTGGGTTCCAAAAGATTCAAGTAGATCTTGGCTTTCTGTTTCATTATCCGCATCAGGTCAATATCAAACTGCTGTTGCAAATTATCAATACATTTATATTTCTGCCGATTTTGGTAATACTTGGACTCCAAAAGATTCAAATAGAGTTTGGTATTCTGTTTCATTATCCGCATCAGGTCAATATCAAACCGCTGTTGTATATGATGGACAAATTTATATTTCTTCTGATTTTGGTGATACTTGGGTTCCAAAAGATTCAAGTAGATCTTGGTATTTTGTTTCATTATCCGCATCAGGTCAATATCAAACTGCTGTTGCATATGATGGACAAATTTATATTTCTTCTGATTTTGGTAATACTTGGACTGCAAAAGATTCAAATAGATCTTGGTATTCTGTTTCTTTATCCGCATCAGGTCAATATCAAACCGCTGTTGTATCTAATGGACAAATTTATATTTCTAGTACTAGTTTAGTAGGTGCAACAGGTGATACAGGTGCTACAGGTGATACAGGTGCCACAGGCGCAACAGGTGCAACAGGTGCTACAGGTGCTACTGGTGCAACAGGTGATACAGGTGCTACAGGTGCTACTGGTGCTACAGGTGCAACAGGTGCTACAGGTGCTACTGGTGCAACAGGTGATACAGGTGCTACAGGTGCTACTGGTGCTACAGGTGCAACAGGCGCTACAGGTGCTACAGGTGCAACAGGTGCTACAGGTGCTACTGGCGCTACAGGCGCTACAGGCGCTACAGGTGCTACAGGTGATACAGGTGCTACTGGTGATACAGGTGATACAGGTGCTACAGGTGATACAGGTGCTACAGGTGATACAGGTGAAACAGGTGCTACTGGTGATACAGGTGATACAGGTGCTACAGGTGCTACAGGTGCTACTGGCGCTACAGGCGCTACAGGCGCTACAGGCGCTACAGGTGCTACAGGTGCAACAGGTGCTACAGGTGCTACTGGCGCTACAGGCGCTACAGGCGCTACAGGAACATTTGGATTAACTGGTGATAATTATTCTGATTATATTTATTGGAACAAAACTGGAACAACAGGGGCATGGGCAGTTGAAACAGGTACTAGAGTTCACATAGGACAAAATGCAGGTTTCATTGGTCAAGGTATAAATGCAGTAGCAATTGGTAGTAATGCAGGTGCTACTGCTCAAGGAAGTTTTGCAGTAGCAATTGGTTGTAATGCAGGTGAAGGTAGTCAACAAAGTACTGCAGTAGCAATTGGTTATGGTGCAGGTTATACTGGTCAAAGTTCAGCAGCAATATCAATTGGTGAATATGCAGGTTGGAATAATCAACGTGTTCGTGCAATAGCAATTGGACAAAATGCAGCAGGTGAATTGCAACAAGATGATGCAATAGCAATAGGTTATGATGCAGGTAGTTCAAATCAAGGTACATGTTCAGTAGCTATTGGTAAACGAGCAGGTTATACTGGTCAAGGAATATCTTCAGTTGCAATTGGTAATCTAGCAGGTAAAAATAATCAACCAGCATATAGTATCATTTTAAATGCTTCTGGATCAGAATTAAATCCTGGAACCGGAAGTGCTTTTTATGTAGCACCAGTTCGTGGAGTTACAGGTGAAGGAGGTATTACTGGAACATACTTTGGAGTATATTACAATCCTACAACAAAGGAATTAGTATACAACATACCATAAAAGACAATGACAGCAAACCAATAACCAATAACCACTAACCAATAAAAATCCAACCATAAAAATATAAATTATATAAAACAAAAACATATATAATTTATACAAACTCATAACACGTATTACAATTCGATAATAAACCACTATTACTACCAAATGTAAATATTCCAGAACCATTTTTATCAGCACCCTCATATACCCCCCATCCATTCCGCTCATCATCATTTTCAAAAGGAGTAATATTATTTCTTTCACAATTTTTCTGTGTCTTAAGTAAAATTTTCATAGCGTGTTCTGGATATATAGTCTGTAATACATTCATATCAAAATACGGTGAAACCCAATTTTTATCGAATGAATTACTATTCATATAAAGTGTATAATTCTCTTTAGTTTCCTCTGACCAATTCCAATTACCACCATTTAATATAAATTGATTTACTTCATCTTTACTAACATATTTTTGAATTAAATCAACATTAAAAGTATAAGATGGGTTAATAGTAGATTGTAAACTTAAAAATTTTTTTGCCATATCATTTCCCCATCTACCGCCAAAATTAGGCGCATTATACCCACTATCAGTACCACCACCACTACCACCACTACCGCCACCCGCACCTCCGTTTCCACCGCGTTGTCTATCTATTCCAATAAAACTCAAGTTATTATAAATATCCAATCCATTGTTAGTAAACGATTCTTTATTTTTACAAGAATATATCCCAACAATCACGACCACCAACAACAAACAAATACCAATAATACCAATAATACCAGTAATACTAAATGAACGTATATATATGATTTTATTTTTCATATCATATATATAAATAATATAATTTTTATTCTTTATTTACCACTTGAACCAAAACCGCCATACCCTCTACTACTAGTAACACCCAAATCTTGTTCTTTTTCAACCAATTGAACATAAATAGGACACATAGTAGGAGCACATATTTGAACCAACCTATCCATATAAGAAATTTCATAATTTTCAGATAAACAGTCAAACATACCAATAATATTTCCACGATATCCAGAATCGATTACACCAACCGAATTAGCAAAACGCAATGGAGTTTTACTTGAACTAGATCGTGGGAATAACATATATCCCGTAACATATTCTTTATATACTTCTTCATCATCATGACAAGATTCACGTTTACACCCACAAGCACATTTTTCACGAATCATAGTAGCAGAACATTTTACTTGAAAATCAATCTTATTGACAATACCTCTACTTCCTCCACTACCAGAACAACGATATCCATCTTTAACTGGATAAAATAAATCAAACCCAGAATCAAAAAATGGTTCTGTATCAGAAAAAACCTTTGCATTATGTTTTTGAATATGTTGAATGTAATTACTTTTAATATCATGAACTCCATCTCCATCTCCATCTCCAACCTCCTCGTGAATACTACCAATATGATGATTCACAAATAATTTTAATAACATAAAAGAGCCATATTTTTTACACAATGAACCAACATGAATATGAGAATCGCGATCAAAAGTAGACATTATACACGTGCAATGATATAATATCTAATAATAACAATAAATCTTTACATTGTTTTACACCTTTTAACATATAACATAATAACATTATCCTTGAATACTAGAATTATTTCTATCAGAAGTATACCAAACTGGTGGAACAACATACGTATCATTTGTTGTATTACATCCACCATTAACAGCAAAAGGGAACGGTTTATTTTTACCTTTTGGAACAACACATCTTTTTTGAATAAAAGAATTATATTGAGTATAATCAATACTATTTTTAATATTTTTAGTGTAAGGTGCATTACGAACCATATCATCAAATTTAAATCTAGCAGTAGTAGTGTAACAATTAGTAGGTCCATGATTAACAATATGATTAACATATATAGCTTGATTATTTACATCTATATTACATGTATTAGCATTTGCAACATTTTGAATATACATACCTTGACTGCTAGTGTCAGTTTGATTGCCAGTATAATTAGGTTGAACCCAAACATTAGGATATTGTCCATTATTAATCCATCTATGTTTAGTATGTGTAGCCCAATAAGCAGATACACCAGATGGTTTAATAAATTTAGATTGTTCTCCTAAAACAATAACACGATTAACATTAAATACAGGTTGACTATAATATGTTTCTCGTTTTCCTCCACTTCCGCTTCCACGTGCATGAATGCCGCGAAATGGTGTGCCATTTTTAGACATTGACATACTTTGTCCAACGCGACCAACATTTCTATGTCCCCCTACTAATGAAAATCCTACATGTCCAACAGCCCCAATAGTAGTTTCAGGAATAAATGCTTTACCAAATGGACCACGATTTAACCAATAACCTCCAGGTGGTTTACCTGATACGTTAGACCCATATAAAATAGCGGATTTTTTTTTAAAAGCAACTATTGACATATATTAATAAAATGTTATTTATTGTATATTTATTATTATATTTATTGTATATTTATTGTATATTTATAATATATAATATAATTACATTATTTTCTAATCAAATGAAATCAAATCCATAATAATATTCGTTTAGATGGATTATTATCTATACAACGAATAAGAAACCAATATAATTTTGTATTTTTAATAGAAGATAATACGTGAACATCACTCACTAATTCTTCACCCCTTATCAATTCTTCATCCTTAAAACAAATATTTTTATTAAACATGCAATAAATAATAAATGAAGCTAAATGATAATAAGTAGACGAATATAAAATGGAACAAGGTATATTTTTAATAAATTTAATTTCAGGGCAAATAAACAAATTATTATTGTAATCATAAGACCCATTGATATTATTCATAATAGCTGTTTTTTCTGGATAAGGAGTCATAAAACGTATAATTTTTTCTCTAGACTTACCTTTACCATCCAAATTACCCGAATTACCCGAATTATTCGAAGTAATTGATACAATATGTTCTATACCCAAATAAACAAATAAATGATTATCAATAACATAAATATTATCCAATAAAAAACAATAAAATCCATACCCCATATTTTCTAGTAAACAAATTTGTTTAGAAAGACTATCACTCATAAATACAGCTTGATCATATGAAATGTTACAATGATTGTTATTACTAGATATATATTCATTGTCAAAACTATACCCACTTCCATGTCCATTGATGTATATATTATTTTTTAGAAATTCACGCAATGAGCAGCAATTATGGTTTGCATAAAAAAAAGCACTATTAAAATCTTTACTCACAGTTAATCCTGAAAACATTCCCCCACTCGTACCTAATTGTGATAATTGTTTCAATAATGTAAAAAATATTTTTTTATTATAATTTGTATTTCCATCTCCATGACCATATCCATGACTATTTCTAATATTAATAATATATTTTTTGTCAACAAACTTATCTTTAATAACTTCAACCACACAATCTTTATAAAGAGGCATCTTTATATTGATAAAAACACATATATTTAATTGTATTTAAATACACATAATATTATACATACCAATCAATAATTATATTTGGATTTATTAAGTGTAATTTTCCAAAACCAGGGAAACTCATATATAATTTTAATATCTTTTCCGTTATTCAATCGTTCTAATGCTCTATTAGAATTTTCAGTATGAAACCATTTTTTAAAATGTATAAATGCTATTTTATAAATATCTCCATTATTGTTTTTATTAATAATATCAATATGAGATATTTCACCCAAACAAATATAATTCAATACATTATAAATATCTTCTTTTGTTATATGATTCATAACACGAGAAATACATAAACTTAAATTGGTATTGAAACTACCTATTTCTGTTTTAGATTTATTCATATTGTATAAAATATATTATATACCAAACATGATATATAATAATATATAAATCAATTTTAAAAACAAAAACAGCAATACAAACTATATAAATAAACTAAAAAATTGAAAGTGATAATGATAAACACCTATTACATTATATAAATAATAAAATGTCAATCAATCAAATTAACTTACAAAAATGGATAGAAAAAGGAAATACAATACCGACATGTATTAATGAGGGTTGTAATAACAAAGTCGCAATAAGACACTGGTCAGCACAAGGTGATCCATCACTTAAAACAGAATGTTCTAGATGTGCTGATGCAAGAAAAAAAAATAAAATAATAGATGGTATAACATTTCATAAAAAATCGTTTTGTGAAAATAAAGATGGAATATTAGGGTTTATATGTCCTATGGATAAAGACCGATATCATGAATTCCCTAGTGACATATATCACATGGATCATTTAGATGGAAATCATCACAATAACTCATTAAATAATTTAAAAACATTTTGTGCTATTTGTCATACCCGTAAAGGTAAAGAAAGCGGTGATTTTAATGCATTCAAACAATCAAGTCGTATTTATAAAATGTAACATATATATTAAGTTAACAAGTTGTTCTTTTGAATAATTTTTATATTTTAAATCGTTATTAACAAATTGATATAAATGTTTTTTTGAAAATTTTCCCATTTTTTTTTTAATTTCTTGTTGATTCAACCCAGTATATTCTTCTTTGTTAATTACAATTTGTTTTTGTATATTATTGTCATTTTTTGCTATATTTTTAATTCTATTTTCGAACATGGTTATATAATCTTTATGTATTTCAAAGCCAATGCTTTTTCTGTTTAGTTTAAATGAAGATATAGTTGTTGTTCCCGAACCAACAAATGGATCTAAAACTATATCTCCGCAAAATGAATAATATTTAATTAAATTTTCGACCAATAATTCAGGATAGGGTGCAGGATGTTTAGATTTTGTTTCTGGATTGATTTTCCAAACATTAGTTCTTTCGTACAAATCATTTACTTTACTATTAAAAGATGTAATTGCATCATATCCTCTCACAATTTTATCAATCAAATGTTTTGATGGTTTTTGAAATACAAATATATATTCATTAATAATATTTGGTTTATAAGCAACAGGTTGTCTATGTTGGAAAAATCCGCCATTTCTATTTTTTGCGGCGCCCTCTGGTTTTATCCAAATAATGTCTTCAATAAATTTCCAACCAATGTCTTCCATTAAAGGAACAAAATGAAATGCCAACGGAATTCTACTACTTTCGGAATTTCGATTTTCACGTTGGATTAATATATTACTTAAATTAACACAGCACATTCTACCATCATCTGTAATTTCATAAACTAATGTGAATACATTTTTAAGTGTATTTAAGTATTCTTTATAATCAGTGTAAGTTATATAATCTTTAACATTATAATATGGTGGTGATGTGATAGTCAGTTGAATTTTCTTTTTTTCATTTTTCATTTTAGTTAATCCTTTAATACAACATGAATTAATAATTGTATAATCCTCTGTCATTATTTTATACTCATTATCATTATCATGACAAATAGTTTGTTCATTCATATCTATAACGCCTGTAACTTTTTCATTAATAACAATTTCAATCATTTCTTTAACCTTACTTTCAATAATGCAAGGATTTTTTTTATTTATATGCTTGTTATAATGTCCTTTTTGTGCAAATTCTTTTCCACATTTTCCACAGATATATTTAACCATTTTGAGTTATTTTGAGTTATATAATATACCTTATAGTAGTAATTTTAAATCAATTTTTCATTTAAATTAACCAATTTTAACTCTTTTTAGTTAATCCAAATCACACCAATTATTTTTACGATGTCTATAATTTTATTTCGTAAAAAGAGACGTATCACAATCAATCGAATTATTTATACGATTTTTAAATGGGTCCAATAAATTATCAATAAACGGATTTAATTTCAACGGATTTTTAATGTTTTCTTTAAAATCATTTTTACAACATAAATAATGAAAACAATAATAAATCCAATATTTACCGCGAATTTCTGCATTATCAATTTCTTGATGAAACATTTGTTCAATGATAGAGAAAGCGGATTTTAATAATAATATTTCTTTAATTAAATCTTTTTTAATATTAAACAATGTCGCATATTTTGAATCATCTCCACTGGTATTACTACGTATATTTCTAGTTCGATTCATATAACGAATTTCATTTTTAATATTTTTAAGATTGGTAATAATTTTTTTGCGATAATCATCAATTTTTTTAATGATAGAAAAAATATTAGTATTATAAATAATAGGGTACCTCATACGAATATCACGTGGAATAATAAATTGATTCATCTCTTTTATTTCAGATATTTTCTTTTCTACTTCACATAATTTTTTTGTCATTTCTTGTTCTAATTCTTTTTTATAATTATTTATTTTACCTTTCAATATTTTTTTTTCATCTTTTGTTTGTGCTTCATACAAACTTTTTTCCATTTCACAATCACGAAATAATAAAATAGAACCAGACATAAAAATAACAGAACTCTGCAATTTATCATATTGATGGGCTGATGTTTTATGTGCTTCAGACGCGGCATCTAATTTAAAATAATTAACTAGTGACAACAAAAAAGCAATAAATGCATTAATAGCGGATATTAACATGTATCCCCATTCATAATTGGCTACAATAGATGCCAATACCGTTACACAAGTAGATAATAAAATAGCAGGCATCATTAATTTATTTAATCTTTGGTCACAATAATGTTTAGATTCCATATAAATAAGTTTTTGTCCCTTTAAATAACTAGCAAGTATATCTAATGCGGATGAATATTTATGATTAATATCAGAATAATATTTATCTATTTTATGTTCTACTTCTCTGTAATTAAGCTTTTTATATTTTATTAATCTTATCTTATCATTATCACTAGATTCGCTAATAATATTTTCATTAATGTATTTATTATCATTATCATTATCACTATCACTATCAGAAATATCACTATTACTTTCAGACATGTAAGATATATCTATCGTATATTTATCTTCGTTGTTCATTTCAGTTTTCATTTCAGTTTTCATTTCAGTTTTCATTTCAGTTTTCATTTCAGTTTTTATTTTATTTTTGTATTCATTATTGTTTTTCACCCTTTTTAATTTATTATTTTTTAAAATATTAAATGCATTTTGCAATATATGCATATTACTTATTGATTCATCATTTTTAGAAACATTTTTAGAATCTAAATTCAAATAAACAAAAAGATTGTCTTTTGATGAATCCATAATAATAAAATATTACTATATATTACTATATATTACTATATATTAATATTTATATAATGAAACTAGGCTTAAAATTAGGATTAATAAAACGTATTTCAAAAAAAGCAATATTAACTAGAGCAACAGTAATTAATTATTTAAAAAGAAAAATAGTTAAAAACTATATTACTAGCAAAATAATACAAAAAAATAAAAATGATTATAATCCAGAGATTAATGATAAGAAATACATTATAATTATGGCATGTCATTGTGATAGTGAATTTAAATTAACTACCATTAGTAATAATATAAAATATTTTTCATTTAAAAATGTAGACAGAATTGTTATTAATACAGAAGGATTACCGTTTAATTCTAAAATTGAAGAAATTTGTAAAATAGATAATACAAAATATTACGAAATGCCAAATACAAGTTATTATGATTATGGAAAATGGGTTTATGCGTTAGAAAATTTAATTGATTATAATCAATATGACTATATAGTATTTACAAATGATTCTTTTATAATTAATAATTATATTAATCATTTTTTTAATCTAATACCTAAATATAATAAAGATTTATTTGGATACAATGATTCAACACAAGGTAGATATCATTATCAATCTTATTTATTTTCATTACAAAAAAGTGCAATTCCTGCATTTATTAACGAAGTTTCTAATCCTAATTTAATAATTAATAACCAAGAAGATGTAATTAGAAATTTTGAATTAAAAATGACAGATTGGTTTCAAAATAAAATTAGTTTTTTAAATATTGGAAATAGTTTCTTACATCGCGGACTTAATATTTTTCGTACTAATGATAAACTTTATTTTCCATTAATAAAAACTGGATTATTACCATTTATTAAAGTAAAAAGAATAATAGATAATACACAATAGATACATACACACATACATAAAAAAAATAAAAACATAAATATATTATATATTAATATCATATATTCAAATGCCAAATGCAACATGGAAAGGATGGAAAAATGAAAAACCCGGTTTTCATCAAAAAACAATGATGTTAAAAAAATGCGGTAAAAAATGTTTTTTAGGAAAAGGTAAATCATTTCCTATTTGTAAAAAAAATACATGTAAAATTAGTAAGAAAGGGGTTTATGCAGCATATATTCGTTCGAGACAATACAGAAAAAGTAGAAAAAATAGCGCAGTTACAAAAAAAGCAAAAAAATTGTTAAATAAAATGTAGTTACGTCCAAAACTCAAAACCCAAAACTCAAAACCAAATAAATTAAAATTGATTTAATATTATATTACTTATTATATTAAATCAAATTTATTATTATTTTACTTACATTGTTATTACATTTTGTTTCAATTGCAGTATTTTTAAACAATATGAATAACTTTCCATATAAAGAAAACGAAGATTCTGAATGGGGATGGTTTATTCCATTAGATTTACAATATATAAATGAAAAAGAACAAATAATTTATCCTCTAAAATATCCTTTAAATTATCCTCTAAAATATCCTCTAAAATATCCTTTAAAATATTATAAAAATAATTTAAAAACTATAGATGAAAACAGTGAGATATATGAAGATATGTATACAACTACCGATTTTAATATAACACCAATTTCAAATACAAAATATAAATCACATATTGATGATGATTTGTTCAATAATATCAATAATACCAACAATAATACCAACAATAATACCAACAATAATACCAACAATAATACCAACAATAATACCAACAATAATAAAAATCAACCAGTTTTTAATATTTTAAAGTGTATTTTGATAATAAAATGTAATAATATTAAATATATATTATTTCGTTGTATGTATTATAGTTCAACATATATTGAATATATTTATAAATATATGTCATCTTTATTATATTCAAAAATAAAATAGTATATTATACAAAATTTATATATATTTCAATTTACGATATAATAAAAAATTATTAATTCCACAACATGTATTACCAAATAATTCTCCTCTAGGGTCAATTGTATAATTTTGATAAAATGGTGTAGTTATATTGGGATCAATAGTAGTAGGTGATATACCGTCAGGAAATGTTTCAATAACATTTACACCTTGTAAATCTTCTTTAGTAGTTAAATTAATATTCAACTTTGTATAATCAATATTAGTTTCATAACCACCAATATTACTGCAACATATATTGTCGCATCTATTACGGTTACAATATTTTTTTCTTTTATCCAAACAATCATTAAAAACATATTTTGTCTTCTTATTTTGAAGAACAGTAGTAATAGCTTTATTTCTAATATAATCGCCTGCATATGGTTGAGATTTCATTTTACCAAAAGCTGGTTTTGCAGGAAAACAATTTGCATTACTCATTTTAAATAAATATATTATACTATTAAATGTATATAATAATATTATAATATTATTATATAAATATTATAACATTTATACAAAAAAATAGATTTATCAAATGAGAATCATTGCGGACTGTGTGGTCAATATATAATTTAAAAAAAAATCTAAATATCATAAACAGTTTGAAACGATAAACAAAAACTAAAATCCATATTGTTCAAATTAACAACTCTACCATACTCATCTAATAATTGAACATGCAGTTTTTGAATATCTACTGGACCAAAATATTGTCTAGGATAAGAAATAATAGGTAAATTGCTTTGATTTGTAACATTATAAATATTGAATTGTTGTAATGAAATTCTAGCCAGTATATTTTTATTTAATAATGAATTTGTAAAAGCACTGTAAAATCCATTATTTACATTATTATTATAATCATCTACAACTAAAAATACATATTGTGGTCCAGCAATATTACTTAATCCTTCAGAAACATATACACTATTATTTTCATATACACCATTTCTAAATCCTAACATCCAACCCAATTTAAGTGGTAAAGGTGTATCATCAGTATTTTCATCAATCTTTAAATCAAAATGTAGCGAAAAATTAAATAACTCTCCATCAATTCCTGCACTTCCACTGGGATCTAAATAACTAGTATTAATGCCTACAATAGTTTGACCTGAACCACTGATTCCTAAAAGAAATGAACCAGATGTTAAAATATTACTTACGTTGGAAGTAAAATAAATATATTTTAAATAAATAGAACTAGAAAATACAGTAGACATATAATTATTAATATAATTAATTAAATCACTATACAAGTAACTACCAGTAGGTATAACAATTGTTCCGCTTTCATAAATATCACCTACTTGAACATTAATAGTAAAAAAATTATTTCCCATTTGTTTTGATATATTCATAAATGTTTGTGGTATTTCAATAGCAGTTAAATCCATTGTTAAAATGGATGATATTTTTACAGGTAAATCTACTTGAAAATTAGTAGATGAACTGCCATAATAATTCTCTCTAAATCGCGTATCAATATTTAATGTATTACGAATAGTAGTTTGTTTAATAGGATTAATAACACCTTTAACAAAATCATTAACATATGCATTAGCATAATGATTTATATTTTTGTCTTGTACTACTTGATTACCACCAGATTCAAATATATTAACCGGTTTCAAAGTAAATTCTGCGTTGTATACATTTTCTAAAACATCAATATCGTGTTTAAATGTATCATCTAAAGAAGATAATATAATGTTTTTGGCGTCTTCGATAAATCCAAATATTTGTGCTTTTGTTTCTTCAGAAACAGAAACATTCATTATAATATTTTTTTTCATAACAAATTCTTTTTCATCTAAAACATCTTTATTATATACGGTCGGTAATTCAAAAATATCTTCCAATTCTTTTTTGTTATAATTTTTAATATTTAAGTCAAAATTCATCCGTTTATTGTTATTTTTATATCAAATACTAATAAAATACTTATTTTATATAATAATTATATACTATTTATATTAGTATTTAAACAAAAACAAAAACAAAAACAAAAACAAAAACAAAAACAAAAAAGATTTGTTTAATTTACAAAGATAAATAATATAAATATTAAATATAATAAATATAACCAAACTAGCTTACCTATAATATTAGTGTTTATTAAACATTTGAATACAAATCTTTTTCAGCATCTTCATGATTTGCCCAATAAGTATGTGTACGATTACTATGAGGATCGGTTTTGATAGAAATAGATAATTTGTTTAGTTCTAAATCTTCAATTTTTTTTTTCATATTTTCCATTTCAATTTGTTGTTCAGCAATTTTTTTTTCCATTTCTATTACCATAGATGCTAATTGATGGATGTTTAATCTTGTTGGTGGAACAGGATTTTTATTAGGTAATAATAACCAATATGTATTAAGTTTAAATAATGAACGTGAATGATAAAATTTGTATAAACCTTTGTTTGTGATTTCCCAAAATGTAATAGATGCAGCGTTAGAACTGTACCAATAATCCACATGAACAAATGCATGACATACATTTGTTTTGTCTGGAATTTCTACAAAATCTACACGAGAAATTCTGCAAATATCACAATATTCAAATGTATTGATAATATCTTGTTCAGTATAAGATACGTCGACTAATGGAATGTAAAAACTGTTTAAGGTTGATGGCATATCTGAAGTGTTCAATATGTTGGACCTATTGAACATATTGGATATATTGGACATATTGGACATATTGGACATATTTTAAATATAATAATCGTAACAATGATATAACGAATAAACAATAAATTTAAATATGCAAAAGATTAAACGAATTAATTACTTGAATTACTTGAATTACTTTAAAAGATAGTTGTTGTGTTTATTTTACAAAACATAAGTAAAATTTTGGTTTCAATTTTTTTTAAAATATATGAAAAATTGAAATTACTTAAATTTTTTATAATCGATGTATTTGCACGTTTTATTTTTATTAAAAAATGTGTTTTTACTATTTTTTTTTGTTTTAATTTTATTTTTAGTTTGATTATATATTTGTATAGTAGTTGATAAATTATTAGAATAATTTGCACCAGTAAAAAATGGATATTTATATATATAAGTTTTTAACTCTTTATAAATTAAATAGTCTGCTACATGATACGATATATCATTTAAAACATATTTACCATGAACATATATTTTATTCATTAATTTTTTAGCTGCTTTATTAGTAATAATATACGCAATTGTAGACCAATCACCGATATTACGATTAGCGTTTTCTTTTTTAATATCCCATAATGTATACATGTTTTTATATTGTAAATCTTTATTACAATATCTATAAAGTTTAAGAATTTCGTAGTCTTTTGGTGCATTTTCTATAACATTTTTGATAGGTTCATTCCAAAATTTTTTATCTATTAATTCTAGATCATCTTCAAATATTACAGCGTGTTCATAATTCGTTTTTGAAAATTTTCGTATCACCTCTAAATGAGATAATAAACACGCATATTCAGGTTTAGTAAGCCGAATTAAATTAACAATAGAATTTGTTTTTAATTTTTTATAAACATCTACTTTTTTGTAATCTATTGCATTAAAACGTACAATCTTTTTATTATGAAAAACATTGTCTTTAAGCACTTTTTCCATATGTTTTTTTCTATCTTTTGAACGTTCCAAATTAATATAATAAATAATGTCAATGCCATCTAAATACGTATCATATTTCTTATATTCGTTACTGTATTTATTATTCATGATAATTAACTAATATAAATGATTATTATATATAACATATATTTTATATTCTGCACATTTTTACAATCTATGACGTCGTCCTAAATACGCACTAGCACTAGTTCCAACCATGCCGTACGCGCTATGAGGCTTATAAATAAAATTTTTACTATATGTATAACATAATGTATTATTGCAATTATTATATTGTTTATTATATGCAAGCAACGTCGTATCAAACATGGTTACAAAATGAGAAGCACGATGATTGGAATTTGATGGATATGCAATTGGAGAGGAAGAATTAAATGTTAAAGTAGACATATTGGTCATTTTCCTTTATAATAGAATGTGAAAAAATATTTATTTTGCACCACCACATGAACTACATCCAGAACCTTTAATATTTTGTATTCTACCTAGCATTGGATTATTGAACACATTTCTACCTGATCTACCAGTAAAAGCAGTCTTTAAATTATTATTACTATTATTACTATTATTGGCATTATAATTATAATTACTAAAATGTTGCATTGTAGAAGAATTACTGTGTATTACCATATTTATTTTTTTTGTAGTAAACGGCATTTAATTATATAATATAATTTTATATTATATTTTTGTTATTATTTCATATTGCAAAATAATTAACCTATTTATTCAATTTTTAAAATCCTTATCCAAATCCTTATCCAAATCCTTATCCAAATCCTTATCCAAATCCTTCTCCAAAAACTTTATCATAATATAATTTACACTCTTGTAAAACCCCATTTTCATTATAATATCGATATATTGAAATATTATCATCCTTACATGTATTAGAACAATTATTTATTTCTTTATCAGAATACATATCATAATAATTAACAGCAGTTTGTTTCGATTCATTATTATAATCAAATTCTACTAAATATTGGTTATTGTTCATAATACTTATAATTTTACCAGTTACCAGTAAATTATCATACAAAAAATTAACTATATCATAAAGCTTATAAATGTATTTATATTCACTATTTTTATAAGGATTATTTAATAATACCGTATTATCTAAATAAACACTTTTTAAAACATCATCACTTGAACTATTATCATTTCTAGGTGTTAATGGACAATTGCATCCATTAATAATATTTAATTTAGTAGTTTTACCACCATAAATAGGAAATGCTCTATTAAATTTATAATCATTTAATCCAACCCCAAAATTATATGGAATTGTACCACGTCGTAAAACAGATTTGCCTTTTAATTTATTTAAATAACGATCATATGAATTATGTTTAATATCACACCCGACACCTCCTGGTGACATAGCACCAGGTCTCAATCGTGTGATAGAACTTCTTGTGCTACTAGAATGATATGTTGTTCCACTAGCATTTGATTTTTGAACACTAGGTTCTTTCCTATCACTCATTTGATTCCAATAAACTTTGTAAAATGCATCGTCAGGTTTTTGATAAGCTGATAGTGAACCTACATTCATAGTATATAAAGAAGATGGAACTCTTACAGTATTTTGAATAATTTTTTGTCGCTGATATTGATTTGCTGGAGTATTAGATGTTAAAGCTGTATCACATTTATTACAACGATAATATGTTTTTGGATAATTATCATTTATAGGTAAACAATTATATTTATTAATAATTAAACTAGTTCTTTCAAGCATTTTAATATATAATACTATAATATTTATTATATATTATGGAATAGAATTTATAATAATGAATAAAATTGATTTAATTTAAACTAAATAAACTTTACTAAAAACAATAATGAACAAGATAGATTATCGTTATAAATCAAAATCAAATGTATCATTTGATTGTAATTTTTGTAAAAAAACATATAAAAATAAATTTAATTATGACAAGCATTCTATAATATGTGAACTTTTACATGATAAAGAAAATTCATGTTCAATTTTAAAGCATTTGATTGAAAATTCGAATACAAATACAAATACAGAGAGAAAATCTTCACCAAATATAAATAACTGCCTATTCGATTTAATGAATACATTAATAAAAAAATATGATAAATTATCAAATGAAATGATAGAAATAAAAAAATGGATTAAAAAAGAAAAAAAACAAATAAATATATTAGATTGGTTAAATAATAGTAATAACAACAAGACTCCAGATATATCATTTGATGATTATATAAATAATTTTACATTTTCAGAATTATATATAAAAAAAATAATACATAACAATATACAGGATGTGTATTTGAATTACATAGAAGATGTATTTACAAATGATTCAGACGAAATATCAGAGTATATAACTATTCCAATTTGTTGTTTCAACGAGAAACCAAATAAATTTTACATATACACATACATGGACTTGTCAAAAACCACAGTAACAACGTTGTCTTGGAGAGAAGCAACAAGAGAAGATTTAATTCTATTATTTGGTAAAATTAAAAATAAATTTATATCCGAGTTTTGTAATTGGTATGAATATCAACAAAATCAACAAAATCAACAAAACAGGCAACACATAACA
>Ga0209400_1001548_pt1 | contig 18340 bp, 25 predicted proteins | sample M_130807_EF_Meta_FD_187313 | JGI IMG/M metagenome (GOLD analysis project Ga0209400, IMG submission 187313) | Freshwater microbial communities from Lake Montjoie, Canada to study carbon cycling - M_130807_EF_MetaG (SPAdes) (version 2) | ecosystem: Environmental > Aquatic > Freshwater > Lake... | reverse complement strand
CGACTGAGCTAACTTAGTCTCAAATCGGCTGTCATGATTGCCCAAAGGCCATATCAGTTGTGTGTGGTGCCTAGCCTTGTGTGCTGCTTTTTCAATCTCTCCTAGAGCTTCCTGACAAGCTTCTAGTTCCTGCCGAACCGAGGGTTGATGACCCCAACCAATTCTAGGATATCTGCTGATCGCGGCACCATCAAATGCGTCTCCGTTGTTAATGATGACGTGGGGTTTGAGTTCTTTGATTGCCCACAGAAGCCCTTTAAACGCGGTGCTTCTGATGCCGGGCCAGAAGTGGGCATCACTAAATACTAGAACTATGCCGTCTGTTATCCCTGCTTGATGGCGGGCTTTCTTTATGTGTGGTGGGATTAGTTTTTCAGCAGTGAGCTTGATGTTTAAACGGTTTTCTAATGAACGTCGCCTGCTGTGGACGCGGCGTTCAGACATTTTAAACAACTTTGCAAGTGCTGCCGGGGACTTGTGCTTTTCCCAAGCCTCCAAGAAGTCTTTATCAGATACCTTGACTATCATAGCTGGGTTCCTTATTGGGGAACCCAGCTAATATCACAGTATTGTGAGGGCACAATGACACCCCTACCGGGGTGTTAGTCGTCAGTTTGCTCGTCTTCTTCTTCTTCTTCTTCTTCTTTCTCGGCGTCAATCTCAAATTGAGCTTCGATGTTAGAAGAGAAGAGGCTGCTCAACGTGAACTCGCTTACGCCGTTTGCCGAAGCAACTGCGTAGACAGCGGAAAACAGAACGTTCAGCGCATCGATAGGCTCAGAGCCTTCAAGAATTTCAATAATTTGGTCTTTCATGGAAATCTCCGGGGTTAGACGGGCGGATGCCCGCCGGTATTTTACCGAGTGCGTAAGACAACAGAGTTACTTTCAATCTTGTTTTGGCACTTGCGGCACTGCCTGTTCACGGATTGCCTGAACAACATCAGCAACCGCTTCGTAAGGGGCTTTGCCCAGAGCAGCCATGATGATGTTGATTTGCGTCAGGGTCAGGGTAAGAGTGATGTTATCCATTTAGTTAATCCAAGGAAGTTGAGGTGAAACGACAGGGGGGTTGATCTGATTGTTAATCTGCGTCTGTACAGCAGCTTCGGCAGAGTCTTTGTCTACACCGTTAGCCCAGATCCATCCAAGCACTTGGTCTTGCGTCAGATCAGCGTAGGGCGTGTATGGTGTACCAGCTACATAGGTTACACCGCAGGTCGAGTAGACCGTGCCAGAGTAGGTTCCGTCTGTGCCGGTCAAGCGCCAGTGAACGGTGAACACTACATCCGTCTGCCCTTCGGCTTGGGGGTAGCAGTTGAGTTGCTCAATTTTCCAGTTAAATACAGTTGCCATTATTTGGCCTCCAGTTGAGATACACGGATTTGCAGGTCTTTAATCAAACTATGCGCTTCTTGCAAAGCAGCAGTCAGGGTGGCTACAAGGAATGATGTGTCAATACCTTGGGACTTAATAGAACCGTCTTCGTTGACTGCATCTTTTTCACCAGTCACGGCATGGGGGCAAACTTCAGCAAGTTCATGTGCAATGAAACCCTCACCGTCAGAACCGTTTAATTTCCAGTTGTAAGTAACGGGTTTAAGCGCATCAACTTTAGCCAATGCGTTTTGCATCGGCTGGATGTTTTCTTTAAGTCGGTAGTCTGAAGATGTGTTATATGCTGTTGTTGTGGACGTAATAGAAATAGTACCGCTTACACCACCATTAGTTCGGCTAAAAAACGTAACAATTTCACCGTCGTCAGTCAATCGACGAAGATTTAAAGGTGCTGCTCCGTCTCGCGTTGCAAAAATGTAAGTTGGAGCAATTACATTTCCAACCGTTGAGTCGCTAGTTACTGTTTTCCCCACCAGCAGGTTGCCGGAGGAGTCGAGGCGCATCTTTTCGCCGTTGATGTCAAATAGTATGTTGTACCCCGGTGGGGCACCAACAGATACACTTACACCATTACTAGACAAATAACCGGCGGCAGTGTTGTTTACGGATAAACCAAGTAAAGCAGAGCTTGTTCCGTTGACCTCAATCAAGCCACGATTTGCAGCAGAGTATTTGGCTGACGTTTCCCCGACCAGCAGGTTACCGGAGGCGTCCAGCGTCATCGCCGTGCTTGGCGCACCAAAGACAGATGTGCTGCCTACGCGAACAAAGTCAGTGCCGTTATATGCAACAACGCATTTCTCAGCAGCAGCAACCACAAAGCCGGTTTGTCCTGACGCTTTAATCGTAAAGGTGTGGGTGCTCGACAGGTTGTTGATATGGTAAATCTGACTCGCCGCTGGGACGGTGATCGTCCATGTACTTGCACTGGGCGTTACGTTCAGAATCGCATACTGGGATGACGTAGAGCTAAGACTTGTGCCTGTGGCTTTGGTAAGAGTTAAGTTACCCGTCAGCGAAATCGCCAACTGCCCCGCAATCGCAGAATCTAAATAAGTTGTTATGTAGTTATTGACCTCATTACCCCACTGCCCAGATAGATCACCTTGGGTAGGAAGAGCAAGCCCGAGAAGAGAGGTGTAGTTTGTAGTTGCCATGTCAATCCTTAAATTGTCGTGATTTCCGTCCAGAATGGCGATTCTTGGTTGTCAATGGGTGTCCAATTGGGTGTCTGAGTATCGTCAATGTTTACCCAATAACGGTATCCCATGTTGCCTACATCACCTCTTGCTGACACTCCGGATAACTGAAAAACTTTGTTAAATACCACATTGCCAGCACCGCCGGTTGCTGCCACACCCTGTATGTTTACGCCTACTCTCATAGACCCAGCGGACCCCAGCGAATCAACTCCACTAATGGGCATTGATATTGTAACCCCCGGAGCCACAACAAGTCCAGACGCACGAACGTTGTTTAAAGGTGGCGCGGCAACCAACTTTCCAACTAGTCCCGAAGCCGACGCACTAGACAACTGGATGGTTGGGCTTGACGTTATATCCCCAGCAAACCCATTTGCCTGAGCGCCAATTAAAGATGGGCTAACAGAACCTTTAACTGTTCCGATCAAACCTGTTGCCAGTACATTCGTTAAAAACTGAGTTGGAGATACAGAATTGACCGCTCCGTTTGCAATTACATTTGTAAGAGCTTTGCTTAAATTTAAACCTACATTGCCCATTGTCCCGGTTGCTAATGTGCTGTTTAAACCTAACGATCTGGATGTGGTTATGCTACCAACCGTACCCGATGTCAACACAGCCGTTATTTGAATTAACTTGGATACAAAACCTACCGCCCCAGTTGCGCTAGTTCCATTTAAACCAACAACCCTACTTGTCGTTACGCTACCTACAAACCCAGATCCAAGAACATTTGTTAATGCCGGAGATCTTGTAACGTATCCAACAGTCCCAGAAGCCTCTAACCCAGTTAGTGGGAAAGAATAAGTTGCAACAACAGAAGATACTAAGGCGTTTGGTAGTATTCCACCCCAACCACCTGCCCCCCATGTATTGTCACCCCAGCCATAAGTTGTTAAAGCAGATGTTAAAGCTAATGAACGGCTGGTTGTGACTGTTCCAATTGAACCGGAAGCGAGGCTAGATGTTAAAGCTTTTGATTTGATTGAAGCTGTTGTGTTTACTGCCCCGTTTGCAATAGCCGAGTTTAAAGCTACTGTCTGACTTTTCCCAAAAGTTCCAAGGGTTCCAGACGCAAGGTTGCTGGTTGCAGCACGAGTGCCACCCCAGCCATTTGCACCCCATGTACTGTCGCCCCAACCCAAACTCACCAAATCACCTCGTTATTGTAAGTCTTCGACAAGTTGCCAATTAGGAGACTGAGTATCATTTATATCAACCCAATTTGGATTCTGATTATCGTTAATGACCATCCAATTCATTGGGTATATAGTACCAATCTGACCCAAAGCAGGGCATCCCGTAATAGCAATAAGCCGCGCACCAATCGAAACTGATTGTACGGACCCACTAGCAGCTACGCCAGAAATAACAGCCCCGTAAAAAATTTCTGCAATTACAGTGCCAACAGAACCACTTGCCGATGCCCCGGTTAACAAAATCGTTTGGCTTACCCCTGTATTCCCAACTGACCCCGCAGCCTGTGTTCCAGCGGCATCTGATGCGGGGGTAACATTGTTAACACTGCCAGAGGCAGATACGCCAGATAAAGCAACTGTGTAGCCTATTGAATTGACAGATGCTGTAGCTGCGTTTCCGGTTAGACCAATTGAAGTCCCTGATTGAGTCTCGTTAACAAATCCATTTGCACTGTTACTTGTTAGAAGTAAAGAGAAAGCTATATTGCCAGTTTCCCCGGAAGCAGAAACTCCTGACAGGGCAACTTCAATTGAGGGGTTAACAGCTAAAACTAAACCTGACGCAAGAACCCCCGTCAACCCCGGCGTAAACTTTACGTCCCCAACTGACCCGGATGCGGCTGTTCCCGATAGCCCAACGCTTGTATTTGCTACGGGTGTATTAACAAATCCAGAAGCCAAATCTCCAGTAAGCGCAATATCTCGGTTGGCAACCGTTACGTTTCCGGGCGCACCATCAGCAAAAACAGATGGAAGATCCGCCGACTGGTTTAAATCTACAGAACTAACTGCAACGGAAGCCGATGTCCCGGTAATAGCAACTATTCTTTCAGAGCCAACTTGCCCAACAAAACCATCAGCAAGCACATGCTCTAGTGCTGCGCTGCCGGGTAAAGATACAGTATTAACTTCACCAGAACCTTCATTCCCCGTAATTGCTACGGATATGGAAGACGCAACATTGCCGACCGAGCCGGAAGCCGCAACAGAATCTAGTGACCGGCCAGTATTTAAGACCCCTGTAGTGCCAGAAGCCAGTACGCTAGTTAGCGCAACCGATAATGAAGGGTCAGCAGTGGCAACAAAACCAGAGGCTTGAACCCCGGTTAGAGCAACTATTACCGCATTTCCAACCTCAAACGCAGTCGGTTCAAACGCAGTTGATTGAAACGCTGCGGCCATGACTCAACTACTATTTAGGCCAGTCAATTTTAAACGGGTCAGATTGTAGAGTTATATCACGAAGTGCCTGTCGGTAAGTAGCCCATTTTGCTTTGTCTACCGGAGCATCTGCCACCTGCGTCCAGTCCGTATCCTTGAGTAGCTGATTGCGCTGGTTACGAATCACCTGCCACTGGGTATCAATACGTGATTGAAGTTCTTCAACAGTCAGCGGCTCAACGTCAACGATGCAGCACATCCCGTCATACAGATGCGGGGCAGCAGATACCAGCTTCTCTGTGTTGTGGTCGTAGGGTTTCCACACCGTGATAACGTAGTAGCCCTGCTCGGCAATCCAATCAAAAGCTGGACCACGGTCACCAAACGATGTGTTGGGGAACCACTCAGTGTGGTCTTTTATGACCAGATCTTGATTGGCGAGTTGCATAATTACCTCGTAAAGAATGCTGCTGTTGGCGTCGTGATGGTGCGTGCGTATTTGGTAATCCGAACGTCTTGCAAGTATCCGTTTACAGGCATTGCGCCAACCCGATCCGCACCAACATACAGAATATTTGTTTGGTTAAAGTTGTCCGTCACAGCGCCGCCGCTAGTTGCTTCAACCGATCCGTTTAGATAAACCTTGAGGTTTCCGGTTGCACTACCAGATCGAACAACAGCAAAATAATACCAAGTGCCTGTGGCTAATGTTGTTGTGCCAGTCAAGTTGGACGCCGTATAGCTAAACTGAAGTTTGTTTAATACTGTTACGTTGACCGACCATCCCGTTGTCGCCGTTCCCTTGCTGACAAGCCCGTAAACAACGCCGTTTGCAGACAGGTACAGCCATCCGTCAATCGTAAAATCGCCCGTACCAAGCTGAAGCTGCGGATTGTCTATAGCAGTCAACCAGTCTCCAGTCCCATCAAACTTCATGCTTGTCGGAGGCCACTTAGACTGCGTGGTTGACGCCTGAGCGTCTCCAACTGTAATCACATTGTTCTGCACCGCAGCGTCGTAGATCCCCGCGTTGGTGAAGTTGGTCAAGAGGCTGGTGTTGGTGATTGCTGTTAGCGGTGTTGTTGGAACGGTAAGAGTGGTTAGAGTTGGGTCATAAACCGCCGTTCCCTTGACCAATCGAATGTTAGAAAGATTACCGTTTATATAGTAATTATTAGACCCGGTGTAATATCTTCCAATAACAAGAGTGGCCGCAGTCCCGTTTTCTGAGTTTGTGCCAGATGCCTTTCTTACCCCGTTTACAAACAAGGCCGCATTTGTTCCGGACCTAACTCCAGCAACATGAACCCATTGGTTTAATGGAATGTTTGCACTATCAGTCAAAGCTCCGCTTAAATTTAAGATAGTAAATTGTATTCTGCTATTGTCAATCACCAAACCAAGACCGGGGTAATTTGCAGGTGTTTCAACCCTTGTTGAAATAATTCCTTGATACACATTAGACAAAGAAGTGCAGTAAACCCACGCTTCAATTGTTAGATCTCCGGTTCCAACACCAAAAGCGGCACTGCTTGCCAAACTCAAGTAGTCCGTACTGCCATTAAAATACCCACTTCCCCCATACGCCGCAGCAGTGTAGGAAGCCGTTGGTGAGAACGGCTGGAATGCTTGGGTTCGGGGGGAACCAGAAACAGTTAATGTTTTTGGACTTGAAGAATTGTCTTTTACCCTGTTGTCTTGTAAGGTTAGTAATAAAGTATTTGCAGAAGATGTTAATGGAGAAGTTGGAACAGAAAAAGTGCTTCCACTATATATGTTGGTATTTGAAACCTTAAAATTAGATAGGTACCCAGTAATACCATTTGTGTATGACCCGGAATCTAACCATCTTCCAATTTGCAAGGAGCCGCTAATGGCATTGGGGACGCTACCAGTAGCTTTTTGAACCCCATTTACATATACGGTTACAGTAGAACCGCTTCTAACCAATGCTACATGATTCCAAGAATTTAAAACTAATGGGGCGCCGCCGCTAATTGGGGTTCCCGCATCAGCAAAAACATTAATAGTTGGGCCACCTGCATTATATGTGCAGGCTAAAGAGTTTGGATTTTGCGTGTCATCTATACCAAAAAAATTACTATTTGCAGAAGCAGTTGGAAAAAACCAAAACTCTATTGTAAAATTTGCAGATAAAGATGTGGTTCCACCAACACTAACATATTGAGTAGTTCCACTAAAAAAGTTACTCCAATACCCATTAGGCCAATACGGAGTCACAGAACCCTGCGTCGGCGTTCCGTTGCGGGTAATGGTGAAGTTGTTCGTTGAAGAATCTAAGAACGTGTTGTTCTGCTGCCCGTTAGTGCTGGTTGTATTTAACAGCAACGGGACATACGGAAAAAACGGGTCCGTAGCAACCGCCGCTACTCGGCTTGATTTAGATGCAGCAAACATTATGTGTAGTTCTGGCCGATAGTGGTTCCAAACCAGCTTGATCCATTAGAGAAGAACGAGAAAATATCCCGTTTGCTCGCGGTGCTGGTGACTGTTGGCGCTGTAGCAGAAGGCCAAGATACAGTTGACCAAGTAACCGTTCTGCCGCCAGTTCCGTCTTGAGACAAGATGATAATGAATGACTTACCCGCTACCGCCGTGGGCATCGTGATTGTGGCGTTACCCGTCAGCGTCAGGTTCTGAACCGTACCGTTTGTTAAATCAACTGTAATTGCTGTGCCGGTATTGGCCGAGTGAAGCGTCTCAACGTAGTTCGTAACCGTTGGGTTGGTCAACGCAGGGGCGCTATTAAATACCAGCAAACCAGTGCCAGTCTCATCAGTCATAGCTGACAACAGATTGGCACTTGACGGGGTTCCCAAGAATGTAAGAACGCCAGTCCCAGTTGTAGTCGTTGCAGGGGCCGCGCCAGCACCTCCACCAATAACCAGAGCATTAGCTGCCAACGCAGCCGAGGATGCCCAAGCACTACTGCTTGAAAAATAAGGAACACCGCCGCTAGTGCCAGCGACCGTCAAAGCCAGCGTTCCTGATCCTGTAATTGGAGAACCGGCAACCGAAACAATACCGCCAGTAAATGTTTGCGCTACAGATGAGACAGCGCCAGCCTGAACCAAAAGGTTCCAATAAGTTCCGTTGGTTGGAAGATTACCTAACGAGGCTAGGATACAGATGTAACTTGAACTGTTGTATAGAACAATGTCGTTTACATAGTATTGCGTTGCGCCGGAATACGTTCCTTTAGACGCAACCCCAAGTGAATAGCCAAGGCTGTTCCAAGCCGTTGAGCCTGTACCAATCTTAAATCTTCCGGTATCAGTCTCAGCGCCCATCTCGCCAACAGCAAGGGTTGGGTTAGCAGAGGTCCACTGCGAGGCGGTTCCGTTTCTAAGCTGAATCTGAACAGCCATTATGGCGTTCCTCCGTCAATCGCGGTAATCCCGCCATAGTTACTTGTTGGCGTTCCACCGTCAAGGTTTGGACTGCCACCGCCTGTACCCGTTAATACACCGCCAGCAAGGGTGAGACTTCCTGCTACAGAAATCTCTTCTACTACACCCGTTCCAGCGGTTGTCCTACCAAGAAGCCGATTAGTTGCTAATTGAAGGGTATGCTCGGCGTTCCAATTCGATGGCTGAACAAGGGTCGAGTCTGCACCGTCCGCTTTCGCGCTGGCAAAAGCATGTTTTAACGATACGGTCATTACAACCCTTTAAGTCGTAGCCAAACGAAGCAATGCGGTACTGGTCGTGTTGCTTGGCATCGTCAACGTGAACGTACCAGCGGTCACAGTCTGTGAACCAAAGGTATGAACACTAATTGCCTTGTTACTTTGCGTCGAGTTGTAAATCAACACAGTGTCAAACGCCGTCGAAAGCGTGACGTTTGTGTACACCAATGATCCAGAAGGAGTCCAATAACCAGTACCAGCCGTAGCAGATGAATTGGCTGATGTTGGCGCTGTTGCGTTTGTTACCGTTATACCGCCAGCGGTATAGTTAGTACCCGTTACTTCACCAGTAGCCGTATACGCAGTTGTTGCCGCGTTGATTGTGGCCGAGGCAAGATAAAGCGCAGCTTTAAGCGTATCTGTTGTTGGAGAAGTCAAACTTCCACGGGATGTAATTGTTGACGCTCCAAGCTGGTGCTGACCGAGCATCAGTTCGCTAAGGAACGAAGTACACATTGATTGGGAATTTGCCATGATATTTCCTTATGCAATTTCTGCTGCTTCAGCGAACAGCGCGGGGGAGGTTTTTAACGAAACATGAACAGACCGATGCACCAACTCATCATCAAGCCAGTACTCGGTCCAAGTTGTGTGCTCAATGTCATTATCCAGCGAACCTTCTTGTTTGACCAGAAGGGAATCGTCCATTTCGCCGTGAATAGTGTTAACTAGCATTGGTTTCCTTTAAGAACGAATTAGTGCTGTAGTAGCGGTGTTTGCCGGTAAGGTTACGACAAATGGGTTTGCGGGCGTGGCAATTTTATCAGAACCAAAATTCAACACAGCCACAGATTTGTTGCTTTTGCTTGAATTGTAGATCAAAGCCCCCCTACAGGTAAACGAAACGTTCGACCAAGAAGGGCTGTTAAAGCTGAGATAAACGGTTGTGTCCGAAATCAATACCGTTACCCCAGTAAGCACCAGCCCGCCAGCACTGTAGTTTGCACTGACTACTTCGCCAGTAGATACATATACGGTTGTGGCAGCGTTTAAATTGGCTGCTGCGGTGTACAGAGCCATCTTCAACGTGTCCGTTGATAAGTTCTGACCCGCAGTATAGCAATCGTATTTAAACGATGTGGTGACCGTCTGAGTAATCATATGATTTTGTATCTAGGCGGCGGGGTGCGGTAAGAATCGCTCTTCTCTTTCGCATCACCCAGTTGTTTGAGCAGAACCATAGCAGCTTCAGCCCGTGACTTGTACAATGCAACCAAGTCCTGCTCACCTTTCATGTAAGTGATGGCTTCCATCAAACAATAATTAAGCAGCGCGGTATCAAAGTTATCGCCAAGCCATGTGTTACCAGCAGTAACAATTGATTGAGGATAAAAGAAATAGTTAAGCACCATTGTATAAACGGTGTTTGGCGTTGGAGCCAACAAAAACGTTAACTCTGCTGGTGCATTAGTTCTTGGCCCAAACAATGCATAATACAAAGGCATCCCAGTGTCACTTGGATCTGGATACGCCTCTTGTATATAACTTGCGTCTTTGTTTAAAAGATAATTATAAGAGCCAGTTGCGTCAATAACCGCCATTGAATACGTTGCAAGCCAGTCGTCCGGGCAAGCAAGGTACTTGTTTGCTGGGCTTGCCAAACCAGTAACGTTCCTTCTAAGCGAAGGCAATTGAACGGCGTTATAAATTAACTGTTCTGATTGCTCAATAAATCGATTGATAATGCCGGGGTTTGCAGAATAGTCAAAACTATTCTCGGCATAATCTTGGATTGACGTTACTAATGCCTCATAGTTCACGCCATTGGCCCCCTAGCCATCGTGCCTTTAGTCGCACAACCATTGCCACGGGTTTTAACGCCAGTGGTTTTTGGCTCTGCACATGGCTTACTAGAGATAGAAGACACAGACACACATAAATCGTCTAGCTGGTCGCCTTTCTTTTGTTTGCCATAACCAAAACTGCTCAAATCAACCGTTGGGCTTGATCCGGTGTGAGGTTTAGCATAGACACTAGCCGGTCCAACTTCTTTGCCTTGTTTTTTCATAGTAAACATAGTTACCTCTGATTCATTGCGCGGGACATGTTTTTCCCGTACTTCTTGCGGTCAAGACTTGTAGGCCCACCTTTCTTCATGCCATGCATTTTCTTCTCATGCCCTTTGACCACTTTCATGGCTTCAGCATCAGCAATGCCCTTAACTTCTTTACGATTCATTTTGATTCCTAAGTTATAGTTACGCTGCTAAGTGTAAAGCTTAATACCAAAGCGTTTGATGTCAAGCCATCATCTCTAGAACCACCTACGGGGTTCCAGCCCCATTCAAAAACTCTGCTACCTTCTTCTGGATATCCGTTCTGATTAGCGCCTGCGCCGCTTGTATTGCTAATCACAAGGCCACTGTTTCCAGATTGATAATAACTTACATCCGGTCTTGGTTCTCTAACTGCTTGCGGATCATACACTGGGTAAAGACCCAATGATAACTGAGGTTGATCAGGGTCCCAACATTCATGACAAACTTTAATTTTAAAAAGTTTGGTTTTTATGATCTCGCTTTTAAGCTCCTTGAGCATGTACCGCTGACCGCATCTATCGCACTCAGCAATCGAAAACTTACCAGACGCATACTTATTTGCCATTACCAGAACATCTGTCGGGGAGCCAAGCGCAAGGAAGCCTTTTCACGGTCTTCATCGGCTGCGAGTCTAAACTGTTCTTCGTACTGTTCTTTGAGCATGGCAATTCTGTCTGCGGCTTCTGGAAGCTTGACACAAATGTAGTATGCCAACCCGGCAACAATCGCAGGAATGAATCGAAATGGGATGTCTTGGGTTTTGGTTCCGGTCCCAACATCTTGAATCCTTCTCATGCGCCAGTAAACAAATGTATAAGAACCGCCAGCGTTTGCGGTGGGCCAAATGTTGATTGTAGTGTTGTTAACTACTGAGATTGCCGCGCCCGCCGTGTGCGCTGCCGCCGTTGTCCCATTTTGACCACGATTGCAAAGCTGGAGCGTATTTCCCAAAATGCTGGTGTAATAAATCTGTTCGCTGCCAATCTGAATGTATCCTGCGGCTCCAAGAACGGAGCCATCGCTAACAACAATGGATGTATCAGTTGCGCTAATTGTAGAAGAAAGAGTGATTCCTGCATCATAGGTGGCGTTTGTTTGCCTGTTTATCCAAACTTGGATTGGTCTTCCTTGTGCTAGTTTGTTTGGAATGGATGCGTAAGTGGATTCTGAGATTCTTGTAATATTAATGTCTATCTGGTTTTGCGTTGTTTGGTTTTGCCTGATAACGTGGTCCAGCAAATCAATAGTGTCTGCGGGCAATGGATAGGCAACCTGACCTTGGACAAGAGGGATTTCGCCTTGTTCGACTGTCCACAGATTAATACCCCTGTTGGCCCACTCGATGGTCATAATGTTTAAACTGCGGCGGGCGGTACGAAGCTGATAACCGTTACGGACTTCAACCCCGCAACGCTCATAAGCTTCTTCTGCAAGTTCGTTGAATTGCAGGTTAAACGTTGACGTACCGCTAGTACTCATCTAAATTTTGCCGTTTTCTTAGCAATCGTTTTTGGTTGGGCTACAAACTGTTTACCGGTTTTTTTGCCTTCTCTCTTGGCTTTGGTTGTCGCCGCATATTCTGCGGAGCTAAGGCTGTTAATCGCCGCTTCTGGCAAATACCGCTCTCCGGTCTTGCTTGAAGGCTTACCGCTCTTAGTACGCCATTTCTGGTCGCCCCAATCTTTAAGGGACTGCTGCGGGGTTTTCAATCTCGGTAACCCCCGCCTGCTGCTTTATATTTCTTGGCAACAAGCTGGGCTTTTCTCGCGGACCATTGACCTGCGCCCGTGCCTTGAGTTGCCGCAGCCTTCACTTGAGAAACAATTCGTTTGCGAAGACTGGGTTTCGTGTAATTGCCAGCGGCATTAACAGTTCCGCCTTTGGCATACATGTCATCCGGGTTATCTGTTCGACGGATAACCCGTTTCCCCGGCATTTTAGATGGGTCTATTGCCCCCATCCCGCGAGAAGGTCGCATGGTTTAGCACATCCCGCCACGTTTCATCTTGACTTGGAACGCTTTGGTTTTACCACGTTGAGCACAACCATCGGCGGTCTTTACGAACCCGCCAGCAGCCATTTTAACTACCTTACCTTCTGTTTTGCCTTTCTTGGCAACACCGTCAACATTCCCACCTTTAGCATACATGGTTGAACCCTTTGATTCTTGACGTTCTTTGCCTTTTTGCAAACCACCGCGAATAGATTCACGGAAACCTTTTAATGCATCGCCAATTTCTTCGCCCATAGATTTTTGACCTTTGTACAAGTCATTAATCGTTGGGGCTTTCCGCATTTGCTCAGTCATTGCGGTTGGTTTTTTGCGAAGAACTTCTTCCTCTGCGTCTTTTAGAAGCTTTGCAGAATCAATCCTTGCTGGCACTTTTGCAGGGGAAACACTTGTAGTTTCCCGCGTTCTAGAAATCATTGCTGGCGTACGATTACGGATTGATTCTTGAGGGCGAGAAACGCGAAATTTTTTCTCAGGTTTAAACGAAGGACCGCTATATTCACCTTCGCCCGTGTCAATGGAACTTGTGTACTGCGGACCTTTAACGGTTTTATCCATTGCGGCGGCATCATCACGTTCTATTAAATCGCTGTACGAAGTGTTTTCGTTTTCTCGCCGTGTGCGGGGAGATTGAATGTTAGGCTTAGTGGTACCAAGAGGAGGTGTGTAACCAGTATCTGCACTGGCCCTCATTTCGTTGGTGCGGTCAATATCGCGACGCTCAATTGGAGCGGATGCCTTATCTTTTGAACGGCGACCCATAAAAAAGTCTGCCATAGAACCAAGCCCAGCTTTTAAGCTTTCATAGTTCTTTGCACCTGCCGCTCTTTGTTTTGCATATTCCTCATCGGTCATGATTGACTCATCACCAAGAGGACCGCCGCCAGCACCATATCGACGCACCTTGCCACCAGCTTTCATGCCTTTCATTTCGGCTTCTTCGTGCTTGAGCATGGACTTAGGAGCGCCTTTCTTTTTCATGAAAGCCACTTCTTTGCCAATCATTTTCTTTGGCTCTCCACCTTTAGCCATCTTACCTACGCCATCAGCCGCAAAACTAGGAACCATTTTGCCGCCCTTGTTGACCATAGGCATACCGCCGTCTGCATAACCTTTTTTCATACCACCACCATGTTTAAATGTTTTGCCTTTGTCGGCTGCTGCAAAGTCTTTGCCCACGGACTGAGGGACGCCAGCTTTTTTGGCGAAACTGGGGCTGTGGGCTACAGCCTCCATGAAATTGTGCTGCTTAGAACTGTGACTAGGCATGTTTCTCTACCAGTCGATCAATCTTGGCTTCAAGACGGTCAAGCCGGTCAAAGATGCGATTGATGTCCGCGTCCAACTGTGTCTTGGTTACGTACTCTTTTGCAACTTCTTCGCGGGTTTTGTTAATCAGCACTTGAAGGCGTTTTACCTCGTCATACATGCTCTTGAGGAAGAACCCGACAACACTGACACCTACCGAAAGAACTGCGTTCCAGATCGTGTGTTCCATCTTAACAGTTCCACGCCCTAAGGCTTTTGTTAATCCGGCTGTTTGGGTCTTTGGCTGTTTTCGCTGAGGTAAGTTTCGACTTCATGCCTTCCATTCTGGAACAGAAGCTCTTCCTTCTCCCGGCGTCTTCTTTCGTTTTTGGTTTCGGGGCGGGGGGCTTTAAGTTCATCCCTTGTGATTTCGCGGACGCACGTCCCTTCGCATTCAGACCCCCTTTGGGGTCCTTTCCTTCTGCTCTTTGCCATGCAGGGGACTTAGCCATAAAACACCGTCACACTAGCAAGGCCAGTGATTGAAGCGTAAATGTTAGTGGCACAAAGAACACCCTCACCCGGAATTAACAAGTAAAACGAGTTGGGGTTTGAGTTAGATGGGATGTCCAACTCAAGCACGTTTGCACCACCAGAACCGCCATCACGCAGAATAAGGGTGCCAGCCGTGCTGGCTGTCGCACAGAGAGCAACCCCTTTAATACGCGCCCGTCCAGCAAACACCGAACCTGAAGCGTTCAGGTGGGTGCTTTTTACATCAGTTTGCTGCATTGCAGCCCCCTATCCTGTTAAGCAGTACGTGTGAAAGCGTATGCTGTGGCACTAGAGAACATGATGGTGAAACGAGCCAAACCCGTAACGCCGGACGGTACAGTCAGAAGACCAGCACCGGCTCCAGAGCCAGCAGCAGCGGCAGCGGAAAGGATGCCGTTGGTTGCTACAGCAATCGTCACCGTGTTTGCGCCAGCAGTGTTGTCAACGTACAGGTCCAATACAGTACCCTTAGTCGCGCCAAGGGCTGCGCCTAACAAAGTACCAGTAGGCAAGGTGATAGTTGTTGCAGCGGCGGAAGTAGAAGTAATGTACCCAGTTGCAACTTCTGCTGCGGTAGCTGTGGCGGTTGCGTTGATTGCAGCAGTTGTGGGGTGATTCTGGTCAGTGAAAACCAGATTGGTAGCCGTTAAATTTGTTGCCGTCAGATTTGTGACGCTGGTAGTAACGCCAAGGGTGGATGTGGTGGTAACCGCGCCAGTAGTTGGATCAATAGAAACGGTTTGAAAACCGTTTTGCGAACGTACTGGGCCGCTAAATGTACTGTTAGCCATAATAAAATCCTCAATCTACATCCGTTGTCTTTTGAGGAAAGTCTGCCTAGTCAGTCAACGGATGGGATGGTCTAGGTTTAAACTTTATATCACAAACATATAAAAAAGAAAAGGGGGCTTTTAGCCCCCCTTCCTTTTGGCTCTTATGAGCCTGACGAACCGTACATTCCGAGCGGGTCAGACCAGCCGAAACTGTAACGCTCGCGGGACTTGTAACGGACGTTGCCCGTGTCGAAGTCTCCATCCATTGAGTTCTGCAACGGAGTACGCACAAAGTGCTTCATGCCGTTAGGAACATCGGTCGTAAGGAACCAAGCGTTTGTGTCCGTCAAGAAGTGGTTAATGGTATACCCTTCAGGGATAGAACCATTGTTCTTCAGAGCGTTCACATCGTTGTCGGTTGTACCAACACGCAGTTCCGTTTCGAGCAAACGAGTTGCAACGAACTGGAGCGACGGAGGAACAATCAACTTACGGGGCTTGGCAGCAATCAGCAGACCACGCTCGTCAGTCCAAGCAGCAATTTGAATGACTGCGTTTTCCAACGAAGTTTCATTCAAGTCAGCTTGAGTTGCTGGCGTGTTGCTGTTAGTTCCACCAGAAACCAACGGGTGGGCGGCACTAAATAGTGATACGCCGTCACCGCCAGTATAGGCAGAAGAGAAACCATTGTTCAGCACAGCAGCAGCTTTTACCTGTTTGGTATAAGCCATTGCGCGAGCCAAGCCTTTGGTATAGCGAGCCGAAAGCGAATCGTAGAGGTTATCTTCGATTGCTTCTTCGGTCAGGCTAAAGCCAAGAGCGATGGTTTCGTGGTTATACCGTGCAGTCCATGCTTCCTGTGCATTGTCATAAGCGATGGCTTGGCCTTCGTTTTTGACTGGTGCAGCAGAGAAACCAGACAGCTTGGTCTCTTCTTCAAACGAACGCTCAGAGGTCTCGGTTTCGTAGATCTCTTTGTGTTCCTCGCCATAGCGAGCATACTCAAGACCAAACAGGGCATTAAGTCCCGGCAGGAGTTCTTTGAGTAGTTGGGCGCGTGAAATTGCCATTTTAAGTTACTCCTTAGACGCTGGTAGCGTTGTAGTAGCCGTGATATCCAAAGTTCCATTTAACTAGAACTTCAGGATACCCAACAAATGCAACAGCGGAACCGCTTGCGGCAGTGATGCTTGCCGAAACGGTAATAGCCGTAGCACTCGTCACAGCGGTGACGTAGGTGTTATATCCAGCGCCGCCAGCACCAGCCGTGAAGGCAGGAACAATGACTTGCATACCGGGGAAAACACCAGTAGTCGAAGCAACCGTCAATGACGTAGACGATGCCGCCGCAGTCAACGAAGTGGTAACCGTAACAGCCGACTCTTCAACCAAACCAACAACACGGAAAGCCGTTGTGTTGGAGTTGGTTTTGACTACGTTACCAGCGCCGTTACTTGCGCCAGCAGTGTTGCCAACCACACCACCAGTGGAGTTACCCGTTGAGGTGCTACCGACGTTAGCGCCAACGTAGTACACGTTAGTTCCCACGAAAATGGGAGACATGTAACCAATCGTGCTAAGAGCCGTTGCCGTGTTGGTAGAAGCCGCTGGCATGGAAAGAACAGCCGACTGGAACACGGTATCAGGATCGTCAACAACGTAAGCAACAGCATCAGTTGCGTTCGTACTGGCAGGGTAATACTGAGCGCGTTGCTTGCCGAAGATCGGACCAGCAGGTGGCGAATACTCACAACCAACAAACACACCAACCGTTGCAGGAACAGCGGTTTGTGCAGCTTGCGAGGTCGTGCCGATTGCTAGGGTGCTGATTGCTACCGTGCCGGTAGTGGTCATCTGTACAACATCGCCATTAAAAAGGCCGGTGCCATAATTTTGAACAATAGGATACATGCGGGTAGAACCCGCAAATACCTGCCCACCGATCAAATTGACCGGCTTTAGCCCGTAAGGGGCTGTAACAACAGGATAAGCCATTTAAAGCTCCATTTAAATTTAACTACCTTTACCAAAACTAACCGTGGATCGCCTCTCATTGAAGATAGGCATTCTTGGATCGCTCTGGCGCATAAGATTGTTGTCTACTGATTCCGTTTGTTTACGGGACATTTCGTCAAAATACTTTGCGCGTTGCACCATAAACTCTTCAGGGATCTTACATAACAACAGCCCGGCAACCTCAACGTTGTCTTTAAATCGACTGTTGGGATCAACAAGCATTTGAAACTGTGGTTGCTCTTCTAGCTTTACTGGTTCCCAGCCTTCCCGAAGTTTTGCGGAAATGTTGCGGGGGTCAGCATTGCCATTTAGAGAAATCCTAATCCAACGATATGTGTATCCTGCCTGTTTGTCTGGTTCCGGCAACAGCTCTGGCGGACGCCAAAATGCTGGGCGGGTTTCAGAATCACGGGTTTCAAGATTGCGGGGTGTACGGTCAGCCATTTTATGACTCCAGTTTTAGTACTTCCCGAGCGTACTGCTCAGGAGTGATTCCGAGTTTCTTAGCAATGTTGACCTGCGAGGTCTTCAAAGCAATACGCTTGGAGGATGTGCTACGAGTTGCGGGAGCCACAATCGAGCTTTTTGGAGGTGCCTTTGAGAACTTCTCAGGGAACCTATGTCGCATTGTTTGATCAATGCGTTTGTAGTATTCGTCAGAAGCCACAACGATGCCTTCGTCTTTCAGTGCTTCGTGCAAGGCCAGAGCCATGCCCGTCATCACCTTATCTTGACCAAACCACTGATTCTGCTTTTGCCAGCGAACTGCGGTTGGATCAACATTCGACTTCTGTTCTTCTATTGGAACACGAAACTCTTCTTCTTGTAAAGGGGTTGGCACATAGTTTTTAACACGTTCATTGCTATTGGCAATTCGCGTTAAATCTAATTGAGCCTCAAGCATCTTATCTGTATCACCAGATTCATATGCTTCTTTGTAGGCCCGCTTTGCACCGTCCAATTCAAGCTCAATTGCCCTTGAAACCGTTGAATGAGTGACCTTTTCGGTCTCATTTAAAGACGATTTAAGG